>ERZ791753.27-NODE-27-length-214950-cov-6.023891_pt1 | contig 214950 bp, 210 predicted proteins | sample MGYA00509951_ERZ791753 | MGnify/ENA primary metagenome ERZ791753 (study PRJEB30046, sample SAMN00792026) | human gut metagenome | study: EMG produced TPA metagenomics assembly of the A metagenome-wide association study of gut microbiota in type 2... | reverse complement strand
TTAATCTTTTATGGTTTGTTATTCATTCTCATAGAAAATTGGAATAAAAAGCGTAGTTTAATTAAAGTGTTAGATAATGCTAAAGTATATAGAATTAAAGGCGGAAGATTTTATCGTATTGGTAAAAATAGATTTGTAAAAGTTGGAAACGTTGAAAAATTCACAATCCAAATTAACATGCATGCTACTATTGCAGGTCGTAAGAATCGTAAAGTTCATGTTTCAAACTCTAATGGTAAGCATATAAATAAGTATGTAATTGCTGGTCATAATTATAGATTTGATCGTAAAAAGGTTATTAAAGGTGAAGTTTATTACCGAATCGCTAATAAAGATCAGTGGATTAAAGAAAATAAGTTGATTTTTAAATAAAATAAATAGTATTTATTAATAAAGTTTAGATTGGTATGCAAAAAGAGGAGAGATTTTTTATATCTCTCCTCTTTTTGTAATTATTCTGTGAAAATGATCGTCTTTTTTCTTTTCCCAGGAAATAGATGCTAAAATAAGTTAAAAATTATCTTTCAGAGGAAAACAACATGGAAAATTTCGTCACATTAAACAATGGAGTAAAAATGCCACGCCTTGGCTTCGGCGTCTATCAAATCGATGATCTCGCACAAACGCAACAAGTCGTCGAAGATGGTCTAGAAATCGGCTATCGTCTGGTTGATACAGCACAAATTTACGGTAATGAACAGGCAGTCGGGGATGCAATCAAGCGTAGCAACGTCCCACGTGAAGACATCTTCATTACTTCAAAAATCTGGGTCAATGATTACGGCTACGACAACACGCTCAAGGCCTTCGATGATTCAATGAAGAAACTGCAACTCGATTACATCGATCTTTATCTGATCCACAAGCCATACAACGATTATTACGGCACCTGGCGCGCACTTGAACGCTTATACAAAGAAGGTCGCATTCGTGCGATCGGCGTCAGCAGCTTTTGGAATGAACGCCTTGCCGATCTGATTACTTTTAATGATGTGAAACCAGCCGTGAACCAGATTGAAACTAACGTCTGGAACCAAGAGTGGAAGTCACAAAAGTACATGGAAAAAGAGGGCGTGCAGCCTGAAGCCTGGGCACCATTTGCGGAAGGAGCCAACCATATCTTTACCAATCCAGTTCTAGAAGAAATTGCTGCAAAGCATCATAAAACTACTGCTCAAGTAATGCTGAGATGGTTCTTGCAAAGAAACTATGTAGTGATTCCAAAGTCAGTTCATAAGAAGAGATTGGCAGAAAACTTCGATGTTTTCGATTTTGAATTAGATGCTGAAGATATGAAGAAGATCAAGACCTTGGATCAAGGTCACAGTATTTTAGAGGATAAAATGAATCCAGAAATTGTTGAGAGTTTTAGATAAAAGACTATAAAAACAGGAGTCCAAATTTAGGACTCCTGTTTTTGGCTATTCAGTTAAATTCTACATTTATTGGTAAATCTTACCGTCTTGTTTTTGCTTATTCTTTTCTTCAAGTGCCTTTTCACTAGCAGCCTTCTTAGGTAATAACCAGTTCAAAAGCATCCCGATAATAGTGGAAAGAGCAACTGAAGTTAATTGGAAGTTACCCAATTGGAGGTAAGCACCACCAATACCGATAACCAAGATAACTGAAGCAATCAACATGTTACGCTTTTCGCCAAAGTCGATTTGGTCATCAACCAAAATTTTCAAACCGTTTGAAGCGATAGTACCAAAGAGCAAGAATGAAATACCACCGATAACTGGCATTGGAATTGATTCAATCAAGGCAGCAAGCTTACCAACAAAACTGAAGATGATGGCACAAACTGCGGCACCAGCAAGGACCCAAACTGAGTGAACCTTAGTCATGGCTAACACACCGATATTTTCACCGTAAGAAGTGGTAGGAGGACCACCGATGAAACCGGCAATAATTGTGGAAATACCGTCACCCATCATGGTTCTGTGAAGACCAGGGTTCTTGAAGAAGTTACGCTTAGTCAATGAGTTAAGCACCATAATGTGGCCCATGTGTTCAGTCATCGTAACGAAGGCAATTGGTGCCATCGCAAGGATGGCTGCTGGGTACCATTTGAAGTGATAGCTGATGCCCATTACGTCAAGGGCTGGCACTGAGAACCAGGCAGCTTTTTCAACGCCTGAGAAGTCAACGATGCCCAAGAAACAAGAGAGAACATAGCCACAAATGATTCCAAGCATGATGGAAACCAAACTAGTGAAGCCCTTGAAGCACATTTGGAAGATCAAAGTCATTACCAAAGTGAAGATGGCAACACCGAAGTAAGTTAAGTCATACTTTTGGTGGTTCATCATGGCGTCGTTTGCGGCAGTAGTAGCAAGTGACAAACCAATAACGATAATGATTGGTCCAACCACGATTGGTGGCAAAACCTTGTTAACCCAACCAGAACCAACCTTGGCAATGATCAAAGCCACGATTACGTAAACTAAACCAGAAGCAATCGCACCTTGAGCAACTGCAGGATAGCCGTCAGTCTTCATCAATGCTTGCATAGTCGCAACGAAGGCAAAACTTGAACCTAAGTATGCTGGGATCTTAAAGTGGGTCAAGATCATGTGGACTAAAGTACCGACACCTGATGAAAGCAGGGCGATACTTGGGTTGATTCCGATTAAGATTGGAACCAAAACGGTAGAACCGAACATGGCAAACATATGCTGCAAGGAGAGCAGGATACCTTGACCAAGTTCAGGCTTTTCGTAGACGTCTAAAATCGCGTCCGGGTTTCTAAACTTTTCTTTTTCACTCATTCAAATACTCCTATTTGTTCATGATATCAATGCCGTCTTTATCATCGACTTCGGTCATTGATACTTTAACTTCCTCATCCATTGCGGTAGGGATGTTCTTACCGATAAAGTCAGGGCGAATTGGCAATTCACGGTGACCACGGTCGATTAAAACGGCCAAGTTGATCTTAGCTGGGCGACCTTGATCCATGATTGCGTCAAGGGCAGCTCTAATTGTTCTACCGGTGAACAAAACGTCATCAACTACAACAACGTTCTTGTCAGTGACATCAAAGTCGAGTTGTTGACCATGAATCATCTTTTCCTTTTCGCTTTCTGGCAGGTCATCACGATATTGAGAAACATCGATTGCTCCAACGGGAACATCAACGTCTTCAAGATTCTTAAGGTTCTTAGCAATTCTTTGAGCTAAGTAAAGGCCTCTAGTTTTAATACCGATTAAAACTAAATTTTCCGTACCTTTGTTGCGTTCGATAATTTCGTAGGTCATTCGCATTAAGGCACGTTTCATACTAATTGCATCAACAATTTCTTTTGCCATATATTTTTCCTTTCTCGGATGACCAAAAGAAAAAGACCACCAAGGACACTGAGTCCAAGATGGTCTTCTGTTTCTGCTAGCACAAAAAAGACTAGCTCACGCAGATTTCCTTCTTAGCCTCACAGGACTAACTTTAAAGGTCATCACTATACTTTTCTTATATTAAACTAGCAAAAACGGATATTGTCAAGCAGATTCTAAAGAATGTTCTTTTCGATGTAATTAAAAACTCCTTCGTCGTCGTTAGTGTCAGTTACGTGGTTGACCGCTTCAAGAACTGCTGGAACGGCGTTCTTCATTGCAGCGCCATCGCCGACTTCACGCAGCATTTCCAAATCGTTGCCGCCATCACCGAAGGCACACATTTCGCTTAACTTAATACCCAAAATATCGCCGAGTTCCTTTAAGCCGTTGGCCTTGTGGATACCTGGTTGAATAATATCGATGTCGCCGTGACCGCTGCTTGTAACGGCGCTATATTGGTTCAAATTATCTTTGAATAGTTGAACGAAATAGTCAGTTTTTTCATCAGGACATTCGATAGCAAACTTCAAAATCTTATCGTGAATATCACTGAAGCTCTTAACTTTTTCTAGGTGGTGGTAGTAGTGGCTAGAAGTTTTGAAGTATCGTTCTGGCAAAATGTCTAAGCCGTAAGCTGCTTATTCACCACAGACCAAGAAGTTAAGGTTAGGCAATTGATCAAACAAGAATTTTTCGATTGCCTTAACTGCTTCAGTAGGGTAAGAGTGTACCGCATAAACTTTTTCTGGATTACGGATGAGTGCGCCATTTTCAGCGACATAGTCGATATCATCGTAATCGGTGAAGAAATCCTCGAGTTGATAATATTGGTTGCCGCTAGCTACGACGAAGTGAATGCCTTTTTCATCGAGCTTAGAATGAATTTCCTTGAATCTAGCTTCGTTGTATTTGCTTTGTGAATTTAAAAAGTTCCGTCCATGTCGACAGCGATTAATTTGATCATAAAAATTGCTCCCTTTGAAATGATATTTTTATTTCATCATGAAATCGCTTACCATTTTGACAATTATGGAAGATATCCTGCATACTATTTTTAGTTGAAAGTTTTTAAGTAAAAGGGTGAGATTGAATGAATAAAAAGCAAATTTCAATGGTAACTTGGTCCTTGCTTTTAGCAAATATTATGTCAGGACTGGACGCTACCATTATTAATACTGCAATTCCGGCGATTGTTTCTGACTTGCACGGAATTCAATATATGGGCTGGATCGTTGCCTGCTTCTTGCTGGGGATGTCCGTTTCAGTACCAATTTGGAGCAAATTAGGTGAAAGAATGGGCAATAAATTTGCTTTTGAACTTTCACTTGTCCTCTTTATTGTAGGGTCGCTGCTTGAAGGGGTAGCGCCAAACATTTACTTCTTCTTAATTGCCCGGATCTTGATGGGCGTTGGTGCCGGCGGGATGGGTTCACTGCCTTATGTCATCGTTGGGTATATTTATCCAAATATTAAAAGAAGAACAGTCATTTTGAGCTACATTGCGGCCAGCTTCAGTGCGGCATGTATTGCGGGACCGCTTGTTGGTGGCTGGATCGTTGATGCCCTTTCTTGGCACTGGGTCTTCTACATCAATGTCCCATTAGGACTGATTTCCATTATTTTGAGTTTTATCTTTTATCGCGATGTGCACAAGGCTAAGGAAAAAGTACACTTTGACAAAATGGGTGCCTTCACTTTGATCGCTGGCTTGTCCTGCTTTTTAGTTGGAATTCAGATGCTGGGTTTAGCTAGTGGTATCATGGTTGCAGCTTTCGTCATTATCGGAATTGCCTTACTTGTTGCCTTTATCTTTGTGGAAAAGAAGGCAGATAGTCCTGTTGTACCGTTGAGTGTTTTTATGAATAAAGCGTTGGTGGGCGACTTTATCCTGTTTGCCCTAGCATGGGGTGCTTATATTTCAGTTAACACTTATTTGCCAATGTGGTCGCAGGCCATTTTAGGGACCTCCGCTTTAATCGGTGGGATGACCTTGATCCCTAACTCTATTTTGGATATCGCCGGTTCACAAAGCGCGCCATATTTCTTGCGTCACTTTAGCAATTATCGTTTGCTCATTATCGATTTTACTTTGATCGTCATTACCGTTTTAGGCTTGATCTTGGTGCCAATGAACACGCCATATCAAATCTTGATGATCATTGCAGCTTTATCTGGTTTAGGTGTAGGTTCGATCTTTGTTATTTTGCAGATCAAGGTGCAGATTGACGCCAGTGAAAAAGATATGGCACCGGCTACGTCACTGAGTTTCTTGATTCGAATTCTTGCTCAAACTGTGATGGCTGCCATTTATGGGGTCATCATGAACTTGGCTTTGGCTCGAGGAATCGCCGGCCATCGCGGCATTACGATGACCATGATGAACAAGTTGAGTGATGCGGAATCGGCTAAGAGTTTGCCAACTGCATTATTGCCAATCATGAGAAGAATTTTCCATTCAGGAATTATCGAAATTATGTATGTGGCACTGTTTTTAATGATTTGTGCGTACGTAGTTAACTTTATTTATAACAGACATGAAGCCAAAAAAGTGGCAGAATAAAAAGCTTGAGATTTTTCTCAAGCTTTTATTTTTACTGTAAATTGCGAATGACGTTGATTCTGAACAAAAGTAGATTGATTAATACGATCACCGTGGTGACGATGAAGACCATGCTATAGTTGAACATCCCTGATACGAATGAACCAAGTAGCGGTCCTACGATGTTGCCGATGTACATAGCCGACTGGTTCCATGAAAAGATACGGCCAGTAACGGCGGCAGGTGAGTTTTTGGTTAACATCGTTTGTACTTGTGGGAATAAACAAGCGTCAGAAAAACCAACTAAGAAGCGCAAAATTCCTAATTCAACTGTGTTTCGTACAAAAGCGGTCAGGAAGAAGAAAATTGATGCCGCAATAAAACCAGCCACGATGATTTTGTGAGTACCGATTTTATCACCGAGTGCACCGAAGCGGGAGGCCACTAGGAAAGTAGCAATCCCAGGAAGGGCGGCGATAACACCAGAGATGAAGACAACGTTGCCATGGCCATTAAGTAATTGGCGGATATATAGTGAAACGATTGGGTTAATGGAGTTATTAGCTGCTTGAATAATTAAAGTGGTTAATAGCAAACCAAAGATCAGATGAGGCGAACGAAGCGACTTAATTACGCCGCTGGCCTTGTCCAATTTTTTCGCGGTAACTGGCTTAAAGTCGTCTTCATGAACGAAGAATAGAACTAAGATTGAGCATAATAAGAGCAAGCCACCAGTGATCATAAAGGTAATGCGGTATGAAAAAATTGATGTTAAAGCACCACCAACAAGTGGTCCCAGCAAGGTACCGGCAGTGGTCGCTGAAGCAATCGTTCCTAGAGCTTGTCCAGAATTTGTCTTCGGCGTTTCGGTGGCAACTAAGGCATTAGAGTTAGAAATAAAGCCGGCAAATACACCTTGCAGCATTCTAAGCAAAAGCAATTGCCAAACATTTTGGACTAACCCCATGCAGGCGATAACGACGGACATCCCGATTCCGGCCCGCAAAATCATTGGTTTACGTCCTTTTTTATCAGCTAATTTGCCCCACCAAGGAGAAACAACCGCTGAAACGATGAACGTACCAGAATAAACGATCCCGGACCAGAAGTTAAGTTGTTGGTGAGAGAAGTTGCCTAACGTGTTAATGTATAACGATAAGAAAGGCATAATTTCTGAAAATGCGATCCCTGCAATGAAGACCGCGATCGATAAGACGAATAGATTTTTCTTCCAAATAGGTTTTTCTTTCACGATGCAAACCCTCCTAATTTTAGTTTAGCAAAAAATAAAGATAAAGAACTATGATAAAATTTGATGTAAGGACTTACAGAAGGAGAAAATTATGGAAAAAGCACAAGAAATCGAAATGCTTAAAGAATTCTCAGATGCTAACGCTACATCTGGTTTTGAAGAAGAATTCGTTAAACTTTTTACTAGCTATGCAGAAAAGACAGCCAATATTGAGACTGACGGGATGCTCAATGTTTATGCATCAAAGAAGGAAAACAAGGGCAACCGTCCTGTAATTCAACTTGATGCCCACTCAGATGCGGTTGGTTTCATCACCCAGGCCGTTCGTCCAAATGGTTTAATCAAGTTTGTTCCACTCGGCGGCTGGGTAAAATACAATATCCCTGCTTTGAAGGTTAAGGTTAGAAACCGCGATGGCGAATACATCCCTGGTGTTGTCGCAACTAAGCCACCACACTTTATGACTGCTGCTGAAAGAAACAACGTGCCCGACGTTGCCGATATGTCAATTGATGTTGGTTCAAGCAGCCGTGAAGAAACAATTAAAGACTACAAGATCGACACAGGTTGTCCAATCTTTGTTGATGTAAAATGCGAATACCACGAAAAATCTGGTTTGTTCTTTGGTAAAGACTTCGACGACCGTTTTGGTGCCGGTGCGATGATTGACGTTTTGGACAACTTGAAGGGTGAAGAAACTAACTTTGATGTTGTTGCCGCTTTGTCTAGCCAAGAAGAAGTAGGTCTTCGCGGAGCTTACGTAACTGCTAGAAAAGTTAAGCCAGATCTATGTATTGTACTTGAAAGCTGTCCAGCAGATGACACCTTCACTCCTGATTGGCTTTCACAAACCGGTTTAAAGCGTGGACCAATGCTTCGCGATATGGATACTACTTTCTTGCCAAACCCTAAGTTCCAACAATATGCTTGCGACTTGGCTGACAAGATCAACATTCCATACACTCGTTCAGTTAGAACTGGTGGTGGCCAAGACGGTGCCGCAATTTACTACGAAAATGGTGCACCAACGATCGTTATTGGTATTCCAGTTCGTTATGAACACTCACCATATTGCTTCAGTAGTTACAAGGACTTCAAGGCATCTGTTGATTTAGCTACTGCAGTTATTCGTGATATTACCCAGGAAAAGTTAGACAGTTTCAAAAAGTTTTAATCTTAATAAAAATTAAAAAAGCAGGTTTTCTATTTATTAGAGCTTGCTTTTTTGCTATACTTAGACATTATTTTATATTAAAAGTGAGGTATAACGATTGATTACAGTATCCGACTTAAGTCTTAAATTTGGCGGCCGCACACTTTATGAAGACGTAAATTTAAAATTTACTCCGGGCAACTGCTACGGCGTAATTGGTGCAAATGGTGCCGGCAAGTCAACTTTTCTTAAATTATTAGAAGGCAAGCTTGAACCAACTACAGGTTCAATTAGTATCGATCCTAATGAGCGTATGTCTAGCTTGAATCAGGACCACTTCGCCTTTGATGATTTTTCCGTAATGGACACCGTAATTCAAGGACATAAAGAACTTTACCAAGTAATGAAGGACAAGGATGCCCTTTATGCTAAAACTGATTTTAGTGATGAAGATGGGGTTAAGGCAGCTGAACTTGAAAGTAAATTTGCTGAACTCGATGGCTGGAACGCCGAAGCCGATGCTTCAAAACTATTGCAATCTTTAGGCATCCCTGAAGAAGAGCATCAAACACTCATGAAGGAATTGCCAGAATCCGAAAAGGTTAAGGTGCTTCTTGCTCAAGCGCTCTTTGGTAATCCTGACATTCTTTTACTCGACGAACCTACTAACGGTCTTGACGTGCACACCGTTGAATGGTTGGAAAACTTCTTAGCAGATTATCCTAATATCGTGATCGTAGTTTCCCACGACCGTCACTTCTTAAACCAAGTATGTACTGAAATGTGTGACGTTGACCGTGGCAAGATTCAACTTTACGTTGGTAACTACGACTTCTGGTACGAATCAAGCAAGTTGGCTAACGAACTTGCAGCTAACCAAAATGCTAAAAAAGAAGAAAAGATTAAGCAATTGCAAGAATTTATCGCTCGTTTCTCAGCTAATGCTTCTAAGTCTCGCCAAGCTACTTCACGTAAGAAGCAACTTGATAAGATCACTTTAGATGACATCAAGCCATCTTCACGTAAGTATCCATTCGTTAAATTTGAAATGCACCGCGATTTGGGTAATGACTTAGTTAAGGTAGAAAACGTTTCTTATTCAGTTGATGGTGAAAAGATTTTGGACAACGTTTCATTTATCGTACGTCCTGGAGATAAGGTGGCCTTTTTATCACGTAACGCCTTGGCTACTACTGCATTACTTGATATCGTTGCCGGTAAGATTAAGCCTGATTCAGGTACAGTAACTTGGGGTCAAACTACTGCCTTTAATTACATGGCGCGTGACTTGAACGCTAACTTCAACAACGATGATTTGACTATTCTTGATTGGCTTCGTCAATATGCCACTAAAGAACAAGATGACAATACTTTCTTGCGTGGCTTCTTAGGTAGAATGCTCTTCAGTGGCGATGAAATTGAAAAGAAGATCAAAGTTTTATCCGGTGGGGAAAAGGTACGTTGCCAATTGTCACGCATGATGCTTGAACCAGCCAATGTTTTAATCATGGACGATCCAACTAACCACCTTGATTTGGAATCAATCACCGCATTGAACGATGCTTTGGTTGCATATCCTGGTTCAATTTTGTTCACTTCTCACGACCACGAATTCATTCAAACTATTGCTAACCACATTATTGAAGTTGGTCCTAAGGGTATCGTTAGCCGCCAAGACACAACTTACGATGAATTCTTGGACAAGGACAGCATTCAAGAACAAGTTGAAAAAATCTATTAATAAGTAAAAGCTGATTTATCAATTAGATAAATCAGTTTTATTTTGCTCAAAAATAGCGCATAATAAAGGCAAAATAGTAATGAAAGGACTTACATTATGAAGCAAATAAAGATGGGTTGCACCACTTTGGATATTCCTGCCATGGCCTTAGGTATTATGCGAATGGACAAAAAGAGCATTCCCGAAGCTCAGGTTGCCATTCAAGCCGCTTATGATTCAGACATCAACTTTATCGATTCTGCCGATATTTATGGCGGTGGCAAATCTGAAGAAGTATTTGGTCAGGCTTTGAAGCAAATGAATCTTAAACGTGAAGATTTGTTTATCCAATCTAAGACAGGCATTGTTCCTGGTAAACGCTATGATTTTTCAAAAGAGCATATTCTGAAAGGTGTCGATGGCATTTTGGATAGAATGGGGATCGACTATCTTGACGCCTTGGTACTTCACAGACCTGATGCCTTATTTGATCCAGAAGAAGTGGCAGAAGCCTTCGATCAACTTCAAGCTAGTGGTAAAGTACGTTTCTTCGGTGTTTCCAATTTTGATTCTGCCCAATTTGAATTGTTGCAAAATTCACTCAGTCAACGTTTGATGTTTAACCAATTGCAGTTTGGTTTGAAGCACACAGGAATGATTGACTTCGGGATGCACATGAACATGCTTGATAATCCTTCTATTGATCGTGATGGCCAATTCTTGGATTATGCTCGCTTGCACCACGTAACTGTTCAAACCTGGTCACCATTCCAATATGGGATGTTTGAAGGTGCTTTCATTAACAATGACGGCTTCCCTAAACTGAATGCGGAATTGCAAAAGTTAGCTGACAAATACAACGTAGGTAAGAATGCCATCGCAGCAGCCTGGATCTTACGTCACCCTGCGAACATGCAAATGCTAGTTGGTTCAATGAATCCAGAACACATTAAAGATTCCGCAAAAGGCAGCGATATTGAGCTTACTAGACAAGAATGGTATGACTTATATCTTGCAGCAGGTAACTATTTAGCTTAAAAATTAGTTATAAATTTAATATTTTTAACTAATTTTTTGTTATAGTACGGCTGTAGATAGAGGAAGGAGGGGAGACTTATCATGCAAAAACAAGATATGATCTATGAAGATTTTATGGAAGATCGTGCAATTAAAATGTTCAAGGATGACGAATTGAACTATTCCGTTTATGTTCAGGTTTTTACTACTGATAACTTGCCGTTTTCACCAATTACCGGTGATAAAAAACATATCTTTTTTGACTATGACCAAGCAGCCACAGATGGCGTTGCAATTAGTGATGTGTGCGGCAACAAGTTCAATCAAGTTACACAAAAATATGAAGTTACGGACCGCACCTATGTTGTTGGAAAAGTAGTTAAGCAAAGTCTTCCTGAAGATAAAGCGCTCTTATTGATGAAGAAGGCCGCTCATAATATTATTGCGGAACTAAATAAACCGGTTCTCATGTCTAAGATGAAGCACCGGCCGCATATTATGAATGATGTTGAGCGTTGCACTCAGCTATTAACCGATGAAAGCGTAGATCTGGGCACTTTAAGCAAAGAAACCGGCATTGCCGAGGATACTTTGCTTAGTTACCGTGATCAGCCTGATTTGCTTAAGAATGCTTATCATATTGAGCTTAAGAAATTAGTAGCTAAGTACTTTGAGGTCTTCTTTAATCGTAATGAAATTGAACGTTTTCGTTTCATGTTAATCGATATTGTTGGGCTTACTTGAAAGAGAATAAGGATAATCCAGCTGTTTATGATCCAGCATATGAACTATATATGATGTGCTAAGTAGGAGATTGGCATGGCCTGGCCAAGATGGAAGAAACTTGGCGTGCAATGTATGCGGCACATGAATAGCCAAAGTTGCTATTTTCGAGTGGCCTAGGTTAAACTATTTACTGGGAAATAATGATTTGTATAAAAAAGCATAGAGCTAACGAATTGCTAGTTCTATGCTTTTTAATATTGCTCAATTTCTTTGATGTTGAAGCCAGGAATATTGCCGAACCATTTCTTAGCAAGACGGGTGTAAGTACCGTCCTTTTTTAATTCATCTAAAGCAGTATTGATGTGCTTCATCATTGCCGTTTGTCCTTTGTTGACGGCAATACCATATGGCTGGTTGGTGAAGGTGCCACCAGTTAGCTTGTAGCCAGGGTTATCGTGCAAGATGCCGGCTAAAATACCATTATCTGTAACTAAAGCATCCCCTTGGTCTGCCTTTAATGCGGCAAAGGCCTGACCATAATCGTCAAACTGCAAGATCTCTGCTTTCGGTGCAAATTTATGCACGGCATCAGCGGCTGTCGTTCCTTTAACGATGAGTACGCGTTTATTATTTAAGTCTTTGACGTTCTTTATTTTACTGTTTTTAGCAACCATAATTGATTGGCCAGCAGGAAAGTAGGGGTTGCTAAAGTCGACCTGCTTTTTACGTTCCGGCGTGATTGTCATAGCGGCAATGACTGCATCGATATTTTTATTTTTTAATAATTGAATCTTAGTGTTTGCGGTCGTTGTGACAAAGTTGGCCTTGGCATTTTTACCAAGCATCTTATGCGTTAAAGCTTCGGCTAAGTCGATTTCAAAACCACGAATTTTACTGTCTTTGACGCTCATTGAGCCAAACAGTGGCGTAACTGCTTTGACGCCCCAATTGATGGTCTTAGTTTGTCTAACCGTTTGATAAACACTCTCATTTTTCTTTTGGCCACATGCAGATAGTGTGATAGTAATTAAAGCAATTAAAAAAGTTAAGTAGAATTTTTTTCTATTCATATACCTCCACCTTGTCTGGATATTGATTTTTTAATTATAGCAGACGGTTCTTTTTTTTAAGGAAAGATATTTTCATTTTAAATTATTTCTTAAAATTTATTTGACAATAGTCCACACGTGTACTAATATATTTTAGTACATGCAGAGACTAAATATAGAGGTGAGAAAATGGATATTAGCGATACAGCGAAGTTAAATTTAGCAATTGTTCATGGCAGTCATGGCTATGACTATTGGAATCAAACCCATGGAATGACTAGTTACTTAAGTATAATTTTATATGAGTTAACCATTCATAAGAAGTTAACTCAAAAGCAACTAGTTGATTTAACGGATTTGCCCAAACAGTCAATCAACAAGGGGATCAAGCAGTTAATTGAATCGGGCTATTTATCGATGACAGTTGACCCACAAGACAAGCGAGTCCGCTTTTGTGAATTAACACCAACTGGTGAAAAATTTGCTCATGAAAAATTGCATTCTTTGTTTGAGATTGAAGATAAAACAGCTAAAAAATTAGGCAAAGAAAAAATGAAGCAACTCACTGCTTTAAATGAAGAATGGAGTAATACTTTTTGGCATTTCTTAACTGAAGAAAGGAGTAATTAATGCAGACTTTTAAAATCTTAATGCCGTACTTTAAACGCTATAAAAAAGATGTTTTTGCGGCTTTTGTAGCGATTATCGTATCAGCGTTTGCGACACTTTATCAACCACGTTTACTTGAAAATATTCAACGTGCAATCATGGCTGATCAAAGACAATCAGTCATTCGCTACGGGATTATCTTAATCGTTTTAGGAATTGTGGCAATTATTTCAGGTATTTTCAACGTTTACTACGCTGCCCGTATCGCCCAGGGTGTAACGAGTGACTTGCGTGAAGATACATATGCTAAGATTCAAAGCTTTTCTTTTGGTAATATCGAAAAGTTCTCAGCAGGGTCACTTACTACACGACTCATCAACGACATGAACCAGATCATGAACATGATTATGCAGCTTTTTATGCAGCTGCTTAGAATGCCGATTTTAATCGTCGGTTCCTTCATTTTCTGTATTGTCATCATTCCACGTTATTGGTGGGCAACAGTTGTGATGGTCGTCTTGATCATGGTTTTTGATACTTACGTATTACGCCAAATGAATAGCTTGTTTGAAAAGTTCCAAAAGACCATGGATAAAATTTCTGGTCAAGCACAAGAAACTTTACAAGGTGTACGTGTAGTTAAGTCCTTTAACCAAGGTCCACAAGAAATTAAGAAGTTTGATCAGACCTCAGATAAGTTGAATGACTACAACATCGTAATTGGTTACTGGTTTTCTGCCATTATGCCAGCCTTCCAATTGATTGCTTACCTGGTAATTACTTTGGTTGTTTACTTAATTGGCCGCAGCATTACACAGCACCCAACCGATGTCGCCGTAGTTAGTCCTTTTGTTAACTATATTTTGACACTTCTTTGGACCATCATGATCGCCGGAATGACCATGATGGAATTTGCCAGAGGTAACATTTCTCTTGGCCGTATTAAAGAAGTGCTTGATACCGAACCAGACGTTAAGTTCGTTACTGAAGGTTCAACTCAACCTTTGAAGGGTAGCGTCGAATTTGATCACGTTTCCTTCACTTATCCTGATGGTGATGATGAAACCTTGAAGGATATTTCTTTCAAAATTAAGCCTGGTGAAATGGTGGGTATCGTTGGTGCGACCGGTTCAGGTAAGTCTACTTTGGCCCAATTGATCGCCCGACTTTACGATCCAACCAAGGGTGAAATCAAAATCGGTGGCGAAAACGTTAAAGATGTAACTGAAGACGCTTTGCGTAGCACCGTTTCATTCGTCTTGCAGCGTGCCGTTTTATTCTCAGGAACGATCGCTTCCAACTTGCGTCAAGGTAAATCACATGCACATTTACATGAATTGCAACGTGCTGCCAACATGGCGCAAGCTTCAGAATTTATTGAACGCTATAACGACTCATATGATCACGAAGTTGAAGAACGTTCTGCCAACTTCTCTGGTGGTCAAAAGCAAAGATTATCAATTGCTCGTGGTTTGATCGCTAAATCACCAATTTTGATTTTGGACGATTCAACTTCAGCCCTTGATGCCGAATCCGAAAAGAAGGTTCAACAAGCCTTAGAACATGACTTGCCAGATACAACGACCTTCATCATTGCGGAAAAGATCGTCTCAGTAGTTCATGCAGATACTATTTTAGTTTTGGATGATGGTAAGTTGGTTGCTCAAGGGACTCACGAAGAATTGCTTAAGACTTCACCTGTTTACCAAGAAATCTTCAAGACGCAAAAAGGCAAGAAAGGGGTGGAATAATGGGAGACACAAGAAAAGAAATCAAGTACTTTGTTAAATATTTAAAGCCCTACTGGAAAGGTATCACCATCGTTGTTGTTCTTTCCCTAGTTTCAAGTGGTGCACAAGTTATCGCGCCAACTTTCTTGGGTAGAGCCGTAACTGATTTGACCACATACTTATCCGATTTAAGAAAAGGTACTGCTAGTTTAAATACTTTCTATGGTGCATTATGGTCAATGCTGGCCTTTTACGTATTGAGTCAAGTTGCCATCTTTATTTCTTGCATGGTCATGTCCAAATTTGACGCGGACTCAACCAATGATATGCGTGAAAATCTTTTCGCTAAGTTACAAAGAATGCTCGTGCGTTACTTTGATACGCACCAGGACGGTAAGCTGCTTTCACTCTTTACTTCTGACCTGGACAACATTTTCAACGCGATGAACAACGCGATTGCTGGAATAGTTTCCCAGGGAATCATGTTCATTGGAACAATTGTGGTTATGTTTATGGTTAATGCTCAACTTGCTTGGACGACCATTGCCGCCACGCCATTAATCTTGATCGTCAGTGTTTTAATTATAAAAAAAGCTCGTGTATATCTTGATAAACAACAAGATGAAATCGGGGACTTGAATGGTTACATCACTGAACAAATCAACGGTGAAAAGGTAATTATTATCAACAACTTGCGTAAAGAATCAATCGGCGGTTTTAAGACCTACAACAATCGCGTAAGAAACGCTATGTTCAAGGGACAATTCTACTCAGGTATCTTGTTCCCATTAATGAACGGTTTGAACTTGCTTAACTTGGCGATCGTTATTGCCATGGGTGCCTGGATGATTATTTCAGGACAAGTTACGCAAGCAATCGGTCTTGGTTTAATCGTAACTTTCGTTGAATACTCACAAACTTACTTCCAACCTTTAACGCAAATTACTTCAATCTACTCTATGATCCAACTTGCCTTAACTGGTGCTAGAAGACTTGCGACAGTTGAAGAACAAAAAGATGAAGATGATGTGCCAAATGGTAAGCAAATTCACGGCTTAAAGAATGGCGTTAAGCTTGAAGATGTTCACTTTGGCTATGACAAGAATAAGGAAATCTTGCACGGTGTGAACATTTCCGTAGATAAGGGTCAGTCTGTGGCCCTAGTTGGACCAACCGGTTCGGGTAAAACTACTATCATGAACTTGCTTAACCGTTTCTACGATGTCAATTCCGGTAAGGTAACGTTCGATGGTACGGACGTGCGTGATATTCAATTGAAGTCGCTGCGTGATAACGTTGGGATCGTGCTCCAGGATTCTGTTTTATTCAGCGGTACGATTGCCGACAATATCTGTTACGGTAAGCCGGATGCTTCAATGGATGAAGTAATTTCTGCAGCTAAGCAGGCTAATATCCACGACTTTATCGAAAGCTTGCCTGACGGCTATAACACTGAAGTAAACGACAGCAGTTCAGTCTTTTCAACTGGTCAAAAGCAGCTAGTTTCAATTGCGAGAACGATTTTGACTGATCCAGACTTCTTGATCTTGGATGAAGCTACTTCAAACGTTGATACTGTGACTGAAGAAAAGATTCAAAAGGCGATGGATGCCGTGATTGCAGGGAGAACTAGTTTCGTGATTGCGCACCGTTTGAAGACAATTTTGAATTCCAACAAGATTGTCGTCTTAAAAGACGGTAACGTCATCGAAGAGGGCAGTCACGAACAACTTTTGAAAGAAAAAGGATTTTACTACAAACTTTATACTGACCAGACATCATTTAGTTAAAGTGGTATACTGAGACTAATTGAATAGTTAGTCACTAGGGGTGCTTGAATAAGCTGAGAAATACCCTTTGAACTTGAACAAGGTAATGCTTGCGATAAGGAAAGTGTAAATTAAAATAGATTATTAATGTACTCCTACTGGCTAGAATAGTTAGTTAGGAGTATTTTTTATGTTTACACGTTCATCGAAATGGAATGTTAAGTCGATTATTTTAGTAGCCTTGATTGGGATCATCATGGGGGTTATCTACACCTATGGTTTCAACAATGTGTATAACTTGGTTAAGTTGAGTTTTTTGCCAACGGGTTATGCACCAGTTGTGGATAATATCTTCACGGGTCTTTGGTACATGGCAGCACCGCTTGCAATGTACTTTGTGCCCACAGTAGGTTCCGGTACGATTGGCGAATTAATTGCTGCGACAGTAGAAATGGCGATCGGTGGCCAATGGGGCACACTTACCATCTTGGAAGGTTTAATTCAAGGTGCTACTAATGAAATCGGCTTTTTCCCTAAAAAGTCCCGCTATGAAAGATTTTCTTGGGGTAGCGTTTTAACCGGTGCTTTCTTTGCCAACCTCGGTGGTTTTATCCCATCATATTTCATCTTTGGCTGGAGCCACTACCGTCCAAGCTTGCAAATTTTGATGTTTATTACCAGTATGATTTCTGCTTTATTATTTGATGGCGTTTTGGTTAAATTGATTACCAACTTGTTTGATAAGGCACTTAAGCCCAAGACAAAATAACTATAATCAATCCCTTTTTGACATATACACACTTTTATATGACCATATCTATGCTAGAATGGATTATAGGATGCATGCGCTTTCATAAAGAAGGGGATTTATATGAAACGATCGAAGGAAGAAAAAGAAGCTGAAGCGGAGGCCATTAAGAATTGAAATCCGCGTTATAAGCATAATGTCATTATTTATTTGTGGATTTACGGCATTTTAGGTGCAGTCACTGGGATTACCAACGATGCAGCTTTGTCATATTATAAAATCGTTGCGTCGCACCTGATTTTCGGGTTAAACATTTTTAATGCAGCAACTGCGATTTTGATGTCCATTATGATCGCAACGGTGCACAAGTGGGGTTATCGTAAGATCTTGCTTATTTTGCCGCCAATGACCGCAATCTTTATGGCTTTAACCTGTGTAACGACCAATCAGTTTATTATCATGATCGCCTACACAATTTCATGGACTACCATTGGGGTTTATGACTTGATGCATCCACTAATGTGGACTTCATATGTTCCAGGAAAAATTAAAATTAAGATGTTCTCGATCGTCATGATCGTTAACTTGATTACGCAGACGATTTGTACATTCTTGGTGGTAAAGCGATTGTTTGGTTCTTTGGCATGATTAGAGGCATTCTTATAGGGATGCATTACTTTTGTCAGCTAAGCCTGAATTGATGAGGGGTCAAACTTTGGTTGACTACACTAATTCATACAGAATCTTGCTTTTAATCACCGCCACAGTTACTATGATTGCCTTTATTTTGGCCTTGTTCATTCACGATGTGCCAAGTGACTATCGTTCTGAAACAACTGAAACTAAGCAATCTAAAGCCAATAAAATGGCCATGTACAAGAAGCTTTTGAGCAAGAAGACCGTGATGTGGATTGCCTACATTGCTGGTATTCAATTAGGTGCTCGTTTGGTTGCAGTTTATATACCAATTTATTTGAACAACTACTTGTACATTCCACGTGACGTTACTTCAACGATCAACACGTTCGTGCAGGCCGCAATGTTAATCGGTTATGTCTTCGCACCGTTTTTGGAAAAGAAGTTAGGTGCGATCGTTTCCGTTGCTGCTGGTACGCTTACCTGTGTACCCGTTATGTTGCTTTTAGCTAACGGTCGTCGTTTAGGTAGCGGCAGCGTCTTGTTCGTGATCGTCGGTATCTTGCTCTTCCTTAGAACCGGGTTGGCTAATGCCACGATGCCTATTCAACAAGAAGTACAAATAGTTATTGTTGATAAGGACTTGCGTCCAGCCTTCACTGGTGTTGTCCAAATTGCTTATGCCGTTGTCGGTGTAATTGATGGTTTGTTCACTGAATTCTACTTGTTCAATAGACCAGATGGTTATGCTAATGCTTACTACATTGCAGCTGTCATTTATGTCATTGCTAGTGTCTTGCTTCTGGTCTTCTTTGCCAAGAAGTACAACAGAATTTTGGATGATGAAAAGAAATAATTGAAAGTGCAAAAATAGCATGGGCAATTTTCCCATGCTATTTTTTTCTACCTAAAATCAAGTATTATCAGTAATTTTCTTAATTAATTTATACTCTATTTAATTAGAATATTGGTACGAATAGAGTTAGATTAGTCAAAATAGAAAATATTGTAATATTAGAAAGTGACACAAATAAACCTATGAGTATTGTAGTTTCTTCATAGGTTGCTATACTAAAGATGATTATTTGATTTCAACTAAAGTCTTTGGTTTTGAGTGGCTATGTTGTAGTCATATAATTAATTATGCTTTATTAAAGCAAATAGCGTGCGTATTAGTTTATGCACGGATGCAATGGCAATCTTTTTGTAGCCTCGGCTATGAGAAGATTGCTTTTTCTTATCGTAATAATCAGTAATATGACAAGGACAAGTGGTTTTTACTGTCTCCATTTGAGTAATAACGCGATACAGTATCTTTCTGGCTATGTGATTACCATGTTTGGTAATACCCAGACGACTATCTTTGTCACCAGATTGAGAACGGCCTGGATCAATACCAACGAATGCATCAATTTGAGCTGAAGTATCAAAGCGTCTTAAATCGCCAAGCTCTGCGATTAATCTTAAAGCAGTAGTTCTAGCAATTCCAGGGACACTTAGATAAATCGTCAATGCGCGTGCATTAACAACCTTAGTCAGCTTTTCCATATAATTAATAACCTGATCTCTTTCATTGCTTAAAGACAACAGATTAGAGATAGTGCGTTGAATAGCTTTCACTGTAATGCCATCTTTTCTATCGTAAGGATAAGCTTGTCTAGCGAAAGCATATAGTCTAGCAGTAAGATACTGTGCTCTTTGACGACCAATACCTGATATAGTCAATAATTTTTGCATAACTTGATCCTCATTCATATCCAGGACATATTGAGCATGCGGAAACAAGCTAACAATGGTCCAGTAAATTTTTCCAGAAGGGTTGGACAGTATGTGCTCTATTTGAGGAAAAGTTGATTGCAAGTTGCGATGAAGCTGATTCTTATTAACGATCAAAGCTCTGGTAAGCTCTTCATAGTAACGACTAGCTGCTTGAAGTTCGTGATATTCCCTCGGTTGAGGTGCTTGAAGCTTTTGTGGCGCACTAAATCGAATCAAGGCTAAATGATAAGCATCAAGTTTATCGGTCTTATTATGTCTTAGATTGTTATCCATTAGTTTCTTAGCTTGCAAAGGGTTAAGTCTTAAATATTTAATTCGGTGATCTTCTAAAAATGCCTGTAAACTCAATGAATATACGCCAGTGGCTTCAAAAACCACTAAAGGGGTTATTAAGTATTGGTTTAAATGATCCAATAGTTCTTGATAACCAAATTAATCATTAGAAATAGTAAAGGGATTGCCCTGCTTTACTCGATCAATGACAACACAAACAGTAGACGATCTACTGCTAACATCAATACCAAAGATAATATTTTGACTTATAATTCTAACCTCCGAATAAAGATAAACAGCTTTATCAACCCTATTTGATTCCAATTTTCTAAACAAGGCATCTCAGTGCCCACAAACTTCGAAAAGACTTGTAAATAGGTGGTAAAGCAGTCCGTTTATTATACGACATCAAGTGTCTAAAAGACGTAAGACTTTGTTTGCTTTATCTGCACCTTTTATTTTAGACAAAATAAAAAGTGCCAGATCATGAATCCGTCGATTCATGATCCAACACTAGGTTAGTATGTTTATTTTCTATTGATTCAAAACTGATTGAATCTTTGTAGTTAACATATCGATAGCTACGTCGTTTTCTCCACCTTCAGGAACGATGATGTCGGCGTAACGCTTAGTTGGTTCAATAAATTGGTTGTACATTGGCTTAACTGTGCCCAAGTATTGGTTGATAACTGAATCAAGTGAACGACCACGTTCCTTCATGTCACGTTCAAGACGACGGATAAAACGAATGTCGTCATCAGTATCAACGTAAACCTTGATATCCATTAAGTTACGGATGTCTTCGTTAAATAAAACCAAGATACCTTCTAGAATAATAATGTCGGCAGGTTCAACGTGAATGGTTTCATCGCTTCTTGTGTGAGCAGTGAAATCATAAGTTGGCATTTCAATTGGCTTTCTGTGCATCAATTGACTAAGTTGTGCCTCAAGTAATGGCATATCAAAAGCGTCAGGGTGATCGTAGTTGATCTTCATTCTTTCTTCCATTGATACGCCGGTGTTGTCCTTGTAGTATGAATCCTGCGTCATGATCATGATACGGTCATGGTCGGTATCATTAATGTTGTCTGCAATCTCGTGGGCAATGGTAGTTTTGCCACTTCCTGAACCACCAGCAATTCCGATAATAACGGGCTTTTCAAGTTTTCCCATGTCAAACTCCTTTATTTTTCTATACATCATTAAATATTTTAAAGCATTTTCCGAATATTAACAGCAAAATTTTGCATTAAAAACGGATTCATTCTCAAATAAGCAAATATTGCTTGCTTTTTTGAGCAAAATACTGTTAAATACATATAAAGAAATTAAAAAGCTATGAAAAAGAAGAGTAGGTAATTCATTCTTCCAGTGAATTGGCGTTAGTGCGAAGCCAGTAGACCCTGAATTATTGAATAACACTTTTAGCAGCTCACCGAACTAACAATTCTTATAGTAGGTTGAGACGTCTCCGGTACGTTACCACGCCGGTAAAGCATGATTGTGCTTTATGAGGAGGTCTATTTTGATAGACAATTTGGGTGGTACCGCGGAAAGCTTTCGTCCCTATTGCAGGGAATGAGGGCTTTTTTTATACTCAAAAGAGCCATAGTCATTTCTTGGAACAAATTCGTAAAAAGCTAAATTGAGATTGCTTTCACTTGACAAACAGAAAGAAATATTGCCTAAAAGCGAATAAAAAAGCAAATTTTACCGTAAATGTATCATTTTAGCTTGAATATAGGTTTAGTTTTGCCTTAAAAAAAGGTAGAATAAGATTATTACAAAAAATGGAGGAAAGATATAAACCATGACAGCAATTATTGAATTTAAGCATGTTAATAAGTACTACGGAAAGCTTCATGCATTGAAAGATATTAACTTGAAAATTGATGAAGGCCAAGTGGTTTCAATTATTGGTCCATCAGGCTCTGGTAAGAGTACTTTAATTAGAACGATGAACGGCTTAGAACCAATCAACAGTGGTCAACTTATTGTGACTGGTTATGACTTAGCCGATAAAAAGACAGACATTAACAAGATTCGTAAGAATGTCGGTATGGTGTTCCAACACTTCAATCTTTACAACAACCACACTGTGCTTGAAAATGTTATGCTCGCTCCTAAGATCGTTTTGAAGCGTCCTGACGATGAAAACCGTAAGATTGCTATGCAATATCTTGAAAAAGTTGGTATGGCTGACAAGATTAATTCATACCCACGTCAATTGTCAGGTGGTCAACAACAACGTGTAGCCATCGCTAGATCACTTGCCATGGATCCAAAGGTTATTTTGTTCGACGAACCAACTAGTGCCTTGGACCCAGAAATGATCGAAGAAGTGCTTGAAGTTATGCGCTTCGTTGCCGAACAAGGTATCACAATGGTTGTGGTTACTCACGAAATGGGCTTCGCTAGAAAAGTAAGTAATCGCTTGATCTTCTTAGATCAAGGTCACATTTTGGAAGATCGTAAACCAGGTGAATTCTTCGATCATCCTAATACAGAACGTGCTCGTCAATTTTTAAGCAAGATTATTTCTAAAGACTAAGGTGGCGCGCCATGAAAAAATTTAGAAAATTTCTTTTCTTACCTTTATTAGTGCTGCTAGCTTTCACGTTGTCAGCATGCGGCAATAAGGGTAAGCAAAATGTTTACCAAAAGGTAGAAACAAGTAAGCATATTGTTTGGGGCGTTAGAGCAGATACGAGATTGTTCGGTTTAACCAACGTTAAAAGCGGTAAGATCGAAGGCTTCGAAATGGACCTGGCTAAGGCTTTAACCAAACAAATGTTAGGTAAAAAAGGTACAGCCAGCTTTGTTACTACTACTGCCAACACGAGAATTCCACTACTTAAGAATGGTAACGTGGACGCGGTTTTGGCAACAATGACGATTACGCCAGAGCGTGCAAAGCAAGTAACTTTCACCAAGGCCTATTTCCCAGCTGGTTCATCTTTGCTTGTACCAAATAATAGCAAGATTACTAACGTTAAAGATTTAAATAATAAAACTGTACTTGCCGTAAAAGGAACTACTGCAGTTGATGATGTGCATAAGTCGGCACCAAAGGCACGTGTGCTTCAATATGATGACTATGGTCAAGCTATGTCAGCACTTAAGGCCAACCAAGGTGTGGCTTTAACTACTGATAACGGCTTGCTTGCCGGTATTGCCCAAGAAAATCCAGGCTACAAGTTAGTCGGTGGCGTTTATAGTGATGCTCCTTATGGTATCGCTGTTAACAAGGGTCAAACCGAGATGGCAGATCACATTAACAAGGCTCTTAAGGAACTTGAAGCAAATGGTACTTACAATCGTTTGATCAAGAAGTGGTTCGCAGGAATTCCTGGTTTTAGTCTTAAGGGGGTATTGAAATAATGTGGCAAATTATTACGAACAACTGGGGGGCCTTTTTAACAGGCTTCTGGAATACTATTTTATGTAGTATTATTGCTTTGATTTTTAGTTTAATCTTAGGTGTATTCTTCGCACTACTTAAAGTTGCTCCACCTAAATTTGGTCGCGTAATTGCTAAAGTTTATATTGCGATTTTCCGAAATATCCCGTTATTGGTTATCGTAATGATCTTCTACTTAATTGTGCCACGCTATATTGTGAAACTTTCAGGTTTTCAGGCAGGTACAATTGGCTTAACTTTATATACTTCTGCCTTTATTGCAGAAACGGTTCGTGCCGGGATTAATTCGATTGGTACGGGACAAATGGAAGGTGCCCGTTCTAACGGGATGACTTATACGCAAGCAATGCGTTACGTTATTTTGCCACAAGCAATGAAGATTGTGATTCCACCACTTGGCAACCAATTTGTAAACTTAGTTAAAAACTCTTCAGTTTTGGCCTTTGTAGCTGGTTTTGACTTAATGTACCAAGCACAGCTGATTGCATTTTCAACTTTCCAAACGATTGATACTTATATCATTGTTGGTCTGTTTTACTTGATCTTGACTTTGCCACTCAGTTATTACATGCGTCACCTTGAAAAGAAATTGGCTAACTAATAGGGAGGGGATAGAAAATGGAAACTTTTATTCATGCTTATTCATGGGTCGATATCCGCTTCTTATTACAAGGTCTTTGGGTAACGATTTATGTATCACTTATTTCAATTGCGCTTAGTTTTGTAGTGGGTTTGATCTTAGGACTTATCCGTTACATGAAGGTGAAATATCTTTCCGCAATCGTGGGCTTTATTATCGATATCATTCGTAACTTGCCGCTACTTTTGATCATCTTCTTTACTTACTTTGGTTTGCCACAATTGGGGATCGTCACGAACCCAACGACGGCTTCGATTACGGCCTTGGTAATTTTCGAAGGTGCGATGTTAGCCGAAATCGTTCGTTCAGGTATTGGCTCAGTTGACCCAGGTCAAATGGAAGGTGCTCGTTCAAACGGGATGTCATATGGCCAAGCAATGTATCACGTAATTATGCCACAAGCGTTGCACAACATGATTCCTGCGCTTTTGTCACAGTTCGTATCCTTGGTTAAGGATACTTCACTTGCAACAATCATCGTGTTGCCAGAACTTCTTTACCATGCACAAATCATCTACAGTCAAAACACGACTTACTTGATTCCAATTTACGTAATCATTGCGGTAATGTACTTCATCGTCTGCTTCTGCTTGTCACAAGTGGCCAACTACTTACAAAAGAAGTACAACAATTAGTGGTTATAATCTTATTCAAAAAACTAACTCATGCTACTATGGTGGTAAGGTTAGTTTTTTTAGTAGGAAAAATATCATGGGCATAAACGAACAATTAACCGACCGTGAACGGGTCGAATTAACTAAGAAATCTTATGAACATTTGCAATTAGGCGATAGCATAACGATTGGCCAATACCATGTTGGCGTTGTTTGCCGAGTAGAACATGCTAAAGACGGGATGAGTGCGTTCGTCATTAGTAATCCTAGTGAAATTACGATCCTGTTTAAGGGATCTTATGGCATCAAAAAAGGCACTCCGCAGACTTGGCGTGATGAATGGTTTAAGACGAATATCCCGATTTTAAGGGCGATGCTATCACAGGAAAGACGCATTCCGAGTCAGTTAAAGACGGCAAGCACGTTTTTGAACCACGTGATTAATCAATTTAGAGGAAGCAGATTCTATATTTATGGACATTCCTTGGGTTCAATTAATGCGCAGTTTGCTTTGGCTAATTGTACGCATCCGGAGGCGATAGCGGCAGCTTATTTGTATGAAGGTACCAATATTTGGTTATTGCTTACACCGAAGGAGAGAAGACGTGTAGCACAAATGCGCGAACGGATTTTTAACTATGTGGATATTTATGATCCGGTAACTTTGGGCATTACGGAAACGCACCATATGGTTGGTAAGTTATGCTATGTTGATAGTGAGCCAATGCAGCCGATTAAGCAGCACATGTGGGGCGGCTACCAGTTTAATCCGGATGGCAGCTTGAAGTTGCGTAAGATTGACCAGGCGTTTTTAGCAGAAAGCCGCAGTGAGCATAAGCTGCTTAGCCGGTCGGGTGAATTGACGGACTTTATCGAAAAAATCAGCTCTAGCGATGAGATTAAGAAGATGGCAACGGAGAAGATAGATGAGCTGACGAAGCGTTATCCAGATCATAAGAGCCTGGTGAAGTTGGCTGAACTATTTAAGAATGAATTGTTAAAGGATGAAGATAAGTGGAACTAGATGAATTAGCAGCAAAGCAAGTAATTAATGATAAAGTGATTGATCATTTCGATGAAGATTTTTATGGCGACTTTTATGATTTCTTCGTGAACTTTATGAAGTTCAAGGAATTGACGGGGCAAATGAAGAAGAACCCTGATGAGGTGGAATTCGTTTTTTATTTGAAAAATGATGATAATCATTATGGCTATAAGTTGGTTTTTGATCATGATTTACGGTTTTTGCCCGAGGAGTCGGATATTAGTGCTGCAGTGCTTGGAGCAGAGTCGGTGGAAGATTTTGAGAAGAGTAGGGATGTAGTGATTGAGGAGTTTGCGCGGAAGTTTAGTGCGGAGAATCAGCATGATTTGATTCAGAATTTTAATGTGGAGATTGGTAAGCTCTTTGATAAGTATGACTTGGGTAAGGATAATACTTGCTATGTGTTGAGGTAGGAAATAATTCCCAATAGTGGGAATTCTGTACACTAATTTTCAAAATAATGGTGTAATTTAGTATGGGCTTTGAGTGAATAATTTAGAGTCCGACATTCTGACCACATAAAAAAGGGCATCCTTCACGGATGTCCTTTTGCTTATCTAAATTAATCTATCTTTATTGCTTCCAAGAAGCGTCAAGCTTAGCCTTACCAGCCTTAATATCACTGGTCCAGTTTTGACCCTTGCTTGCCTTAGCCAAAATATTTTGCATATTTACATTAACTTGGTCATATGCAGTGATGGAATTCTTAGTAACAGGTAAGAAGTAAAGTTTCTTAGAAGTCTTAGATAAAATTGCTGGAATCTTGCTGTCCTTAGCTTGTTGGTAAGCTGAGTCGTTCAAAGCAGCAGTGTTAACTGGCATGTAACCAGTTTGCTTTGCCCAGTAAAGTTGTGATGACTTAGAAGTTAAAAACTTAAGGTACTTGAATGCGGCAGCCTTTTGCATTGCGCTAGCCTTCTTGAACATGTAGATGTCAGTACCTTGTTGTACGTTCATTTGACTTGGACGAGGAGCTACACCATAAACATAACCCTTCTTAAGTCCTTGCTTCAAGTATGCTTCGTTAGCAGTAGAACCGATGAACATGGCAACTTGACCATTGTTGAATGGAGTTGACATGTACTTTTGTGTACCAGCTTGCATGAAGTAGCCAGCCTTAACACCATTTGCGTAGTAGTTGATAGCCTTGACAGAATCCTTAGCTGCAAAGTTCAAGTTCTTGTTGAAGTCCTTGCCGTAAGTTTCCTTCATTTGCATCATGTAGTAGTTGTTAAGTGCGTCGAAGCCCATACCGCGTACCTTGTGGTGACTCTTACGGTAAATTTCAGCAGATGCACTAGCAAGTTGACTCATGTTGCTTGGTACCTTTACGCCATATTTATCAAGCAAAGTCTTGTTGTAGAAAAGTACTTCAACAGACTTGTTAAATGGTACACCGTATTGAGTACCGCCAATGTTGGCACCATCCCAAAGTGCCTTCTTAATCCCACTGTTCTTGTATGAGCCCCAGCCGACTGACTTGTTGTTAACGTATGGAGTTAAGTTAACAAGCATGTTGTTCTTAGCCGCATTGTAAAGCCAACCTGGGTAAGCTTGCGTAATAGTTGGCAAGTCCTTTGGTGATTGTAAACCTGACACAAGCTTTGCTTGCAAGTCAGAGTAGTTACCACCTTGGCTTTGCAACTTAATGGTGATGTTAGGGTTCTTCTTTTCAAAGTCCTTAGTTAACTTTTTTAAAGCACTTTGTGAAGTACCAGTTAATGAATACCAGAAGTTAACAGTAGTCTTCTTGCTGATCTTAGTAGGGATCTTTGCAGAAGAACTTGAACTAGAATTATTATTGTTTGAACATGCACTAAGTCCAACTAAGCCAAGTGCTGCTGCACTAACAAGTGCGAGCTTTTTGTAGAATTTCATTCTTTTTTTGCCTCTCAATATTTCTTTCCTTCAAGTAGAAGTTTAACATAATTATACGTACTATTCATAGACAAATTTAATATAATATTTTTAAATTGATAATAGAGAAAATAGATATCAAGATGAGATTTAGTAGTTGATTTAGCAGGTGAGAATTATGGATAAAAACCCTTTAGTTTATGAATATTCAATCGGTAAGCGTAAGCCTTATGACTACGACTACGGCAATCGTCAAGGTAACCAAAGCGCTGGCTGTCCCTTTTGTGATGTACGTCATTTAGTTAATATTTTCGATAAAGACGGTGACAAGATCTGGCTGAAAAACAAGTACCCAACTTTGAAGGATACCGATCAAACAATTTTAATCGAATCAAGCGACCACCAAGGTGATATTTCCACTTATACGCGTGAAGACAATCAAGAATTGATGAAGTTTGCCTTGAAATGTTTCCAAAAGATGTACAATTCAGGCAGATACAAGAGTGTGTTATGGTACAAGAACTTCGGTCCCAAATCCGACGGTTCTTTGACTCACCCACACATGCAGATCGTTGGGCTTTACCACAAAGATGGTTATAACGACATTGAGCCTGATAACTTTAAAGGCTTTGAGGTGGGCAAGTCCGGTTCAGTTGAAATGAATTTATCCGCTTATCCTGTGCAAGGCTACCAAGAAGTGAACATTATTACACGTGACAATACGAACTTAGATACCTGGGCTGATTTAATTCAAAAGGGGACGCAATATGTTCGTTCAGTTTTGTCACACGGTGTAGATTCCTATAACTTGTTCTTCTATCCAATTAATGATGGCAAAGGGACCTGCTGCAAGATTATTCCTCGTTTTTATGCATCCCCATATTTTGTTGGCTACAAGATTTCCCAAGTCGATGATTCTGACACGCTTAAGTGGGAAGCCGAACGATTAAAGGGTTTTGTAAACGGTGGTATTTTACATTAGGATTTCAAAAAACGCATTCGAAATACTGAATGCGTTTTTTTGTTATAATTAGAAAGGATTAAATACATTTCTAAGAAGGGATGCTCATGAAGAAGATTGTAGTTATTGGATCAAGCAATGTTGATACCACATTGCACGTAAAGGATTTCCCAAAACCTGGTGAAACGATTAATGCCACAGATGTTACTACTGCCGGTGGTGGTAAGGGTGCTAACCAAGCCATTGCTGCAGCTAAGAGTGGCGCAGAGACTTACTTTATTAACCGTGTAGGTGAAGACAGCGATGGTGGCTACATTACCCACCAATTGAAGAGCTACGGTGTCGACACCACTTATGTTCAAACCACGATTGGTGCCAAGACTGGCCATGCTTACATTACTTTAAATGAAGCTGGTCAAAACGATATTATTATCGACCACGGTGCCAACTATGAATTGACCGTTGAAGATCTTAAGGCCGCTAGCGATTTGATTAATAATTGGGACTGCATTATTGCTCAATTTGAAACGCCAATTGATGTTACTACTTCAGCTTTCAAGATGGCTAAAAAGGCAGGCAAGGTTACTATTTTGAATCCTGCTCCTGCAATTGATAAGATTCCAGCAGACTTATTGAAATATACTGATATCATCATGCCCAATGAAACTGAAAGTGCTAAGATCACAGGTATTCCAATTAAAGATAATTCTACTTTGGCTACTAACGCTGAAAAATTGCACTTGCTTGGCGTAAAGAACGTCATTATTACTTATGGTGATAAAGGTGCATATATTTCTACACCAGATGTTGAAACATTAGTACCGGCTTACAAGGTAGATGCTACCGATACTACTGGTGCCGGTGACACCTTTATCGGTTACTTTGCAAGTAACTTGAATGCCGATATGTCTAACTTTGAAGAAGCTGCTAAGATTGCTAGCCGTGCTTCATCAATTGCTGTGCAACGTTTGGGTGCACAACCATCAATTCCTACTGAACAAGAAGTAAAGCAAGCAATGGAGGATGAGGAATAATGGATAAGACTGAGCAAGATCGTTTGAAAAAAGAAGTTGCCGAAAAAGCAGCCGACATGGTAAAGAGCGGGATGATCTTAGGTGTTGGTACTGGATCTACTGTCGCATTTTTCATTGATGCTCTGGGCAAACGCAAGGATGAAGATGGCTTAAAACTTAAGGCCATTGTTACTACCAGTAACAGAAGTAAGAAGCAACTTGAAGGCTTAGGCTTTAAAGTTAGTGAACTTGCGGACATCGATCAGGCCGATTTGACTGTTGATGGCTCAGACCGTGTTGCCGACAACCTTGATGGTATCAAGGGCGGTGGCGGTGCTTTAACCCTTGAAAAGAACGTTGCCATCAACTCAAAGAAGATCGTTTGGATCGTTGATGAATCTAAGTTGGTTCACCGTTTGAGCGGATTCCCTCTTCCTGTTGAAGTATTACCAATCTCTTGTGAGCAAAACTTCAGACGCTTTGAACAAGAAGGCTTGAAGCCACAATGGCGGATGGATGGTGACAAGCGTTACATCACTCACTATGGCAACTACATCATTGATTTAGCAGTTGATCCAATTCCTGCCCCTCATAGTTTAGCAGACTACCTTGATCATACTGTTGGTGTAGTTGAACATGGTTTGTTCCTTGATATGTGTGATGAAGTAATTATTGCTCATAGCGATGGTACGATTGAAGATAAGATTAAATAATAATTTTTAGCAAAAATGGTTAACTTTAACCATTTTTTATTTTGCCTTTTTAATATCTTTTGTTAAAAATATATTTTTATTGTAAACACTGGATTAATTATCTATACTAGTGAAGATTTTATTTTTAAGTGTTGTAGAGGATTATTAGACATGAATAAAATTACTAAAAAGCAAAAGATGAGTTTTGCGGGATTGTTGATCGCCATAGGTATTGTGTATGGTGATATTGGAACAAGTCCGTTATATGTAATGAAATCAATTGTGACTGAAAATGGCGGGATTGCCAACGTTAATCGAGAATTGATCGTTGGTTCAATCTCGTTAATTCTTTGGACAGTAACTTTGTTGACTACTGTCAAATATGTCATGATTGCTTTGAAGGCAACTAATCATGGCGAAGGAGGAATCTTCTCTCTTTATGCTTTAGTTAGAAAAAGAGCCAAGTGGCTGGTTATCCCGGCTCTGATTGGTGGTGCAGCTCTGCTTGCCGATGGTACTCTGACACCAGCAGTGACCGTTACCACTTCGATTGAAGGGTTAAAGAATATGCGCTTTGGTGATGTGATTCCGGTTCCTTCTCAAGAAGTTGTAATTATGATTACTATCATCATTTTGGTAATTCTATTCTCAATTCAGAGGATGGGAACCAGCGTTATTGGTAAAGCATTTGGTCCAATTATGTTGGTATGGTTTACCTTTTTAGGAGTAGTTGGCATTGCTAACTTGAGCCATGATTGGAGTCTTTTGGAAGCGATTAATCCCATTCATGCTATTCGAATTTTGTTTAGTCCAGCTAATAAAGTCGGGATTCTAATTTTGGGTTCTGTCTTCTTGGCTACTACTGGTGCTGAAGCGTTATATTCGGATGTTGGACACGTAGGTAAAGCGAATATTATAGGCTCTTGGCCATATGTATTTGTTTGTCTTTCATTAAACTACCTAGGCCAAGGCGCTTGGATTTTGCATAATGCTAGCTATCATGCTGGTAATGGTGACTTCAATCCATTCTTTGAAGTTGTTCCTAGCAATTTACGTCTTTTTGCCATCGCCTTGGCTACGATCGCAGCTATCATTGCTTCCCAGGCATTGATTACTGGATCGTTTACTTTGGTCGCTGAGGCCAGCAGTTTAAAGTTTTTACCAAGAATGAATATTATTTATCCTTCAACTGAAAAAGGACAAATTTATATTCCATCAATTAACAAAATGATCTGTGTGGTAACTGTAGCAATTGTGTTCTTATTCAGAACTTCACACCACATGGAAGCAGCATATGGTTTGGCAATTACTGTCACTATGTTGATGACTACAATATTATTGTTTGAATACTTGGGTAAAAAAGGCAAACCACTTTACTTACGCTTGATCTTTTTGATTGCATTCGCTTTTATTGAAGGGATGTTCTTAATCTCCAGTTTGACTAAATTCTTACACGGCGGTTACGTAACTGTTTTAATTGCTGGCTTTATCTTGGCAATCATGTATGTTTGGTTTTATGGAAATAAGATTCGTGACAAGCGTGAATCACGCAATGCCTACGTTCGTCTTGACGAATACACCGACATGTTGACTAACTTGAGTCACGATGAAGATTATCCTACCTACGCAACTAACTTGGTTTACATGGCTAACGTTAAGTACAACAAGTTCATTAAACGTGAAATCTTGTACTCAATTTTGGATAAACGTCCAAAGCGTGCTAAAGCCTATTGGTTTGTTACTGTCAATGTAACAAACGAACCATATACTGCAGAATATGCAGTAAATACGTACGGTACTAAGAACGTAATCAACGTTCAGCTTTATCTAGGTTTTAGAAAGCAAACTAGCGTTAACGTCTACTTACGGCAAATTGTTCATGAATTGATTGCAGATGGTACTATTGAGGCTCAACCACAAAGATTCACTACTACTCCTGGTAGAGATGTAGGTGACTTCTCCTTCGTCATTGTTAATGATGTAATTAGTCCATTAACTAAATTGACTGGTTATGAGAAGTTTATGGTCGAGGCTAGAGTCTGGCTGCAAAATTTATCTTCTAACCCGGCTTCTTGGTTTGGTTTAGAGTATGCAGATACTGTGGTAGAACGAGTACCATTGATCTTAGGCAAGCATCAAGAAAGCTATATTAAGCGAATTAAACCTAAGAAACAAACTAAAAAGTAACTGAAAAAAGTCTAGCCAAGCTAGGCTTTTTTCAGTTAGATTAGATCGAACCACTTTAATTATTGGTTCGGTTTTTGTATCATTAAGATAATGAATACGCTTAGAAGAGGTAAATTTTATGAACAAAAAACCTTTAATCATTAGTACAGATCCGGGTATTGATGATATTGCAGCAATGACAATTAGTCTTTTTGCCAAAGAACTTGATGTCAGAATGATCGTGCCAACCTGGGGCAACGTTGCACTTGAATATACTTTGCAAAATGCTTTGAATTTGGAAAAGTTTTTGCATACTAAAGTTCCTGTAGTAGTGGGGGCCAATCAACCGTTAGTTGCACCAATGATTAGTGCAGCATCAGTACATGGCAAAACGGGCATTGCTGGTTTTGATTTTGAAGAAGCAGATCGCAGTTTGGTTAAGCCAGGCCTTGCCGCAACTGTCATGGCTGAAGAAATTAAGAATAGCCCTGAAAAAGTAACTTTGCTTGGCATTGGTCCATTAACTGATTATGCTTTGCTATTTAAGCAATACCCAGAAGTAAAGAAAAATATTGATCAAATTGTGATCATGGGTGGTAACATTGGTCGCGGTAATCATAGTCCACTTGCAGAATACAATATTGCAGGAGACCCTGAAGCTGCTCAAGTTGTCTTTCACAGTGGTTTGCCAATTAAAGTGGCTCCCCTTGAAATCGGCAATAAGGCTCATTTAACCCAAGATCAAATGAGTAAGGTAAAGGAATGCGGTGAAGTCGGCAACATGCTTTACTCATTATTTTCACACATTCATGAGCCAGATGGTGATCCTCGCATTAAAATCTATGATCCAACAGCTGTGGGAATTTTACTTCATCCGGAAATGTTTACCCTGAAAAAAGCTAACGTAGAGATTGAATTGCGCGGTCAATTTACATATGGTGCAAGTGTAATTAATTTTATGGATCAAGAAAATGTTAATGCAGAAATTGCAACAGATGTAGATTTAGATCAATTTTCAAAATGGTTTATTGATAGTATTAAAAATTCTGATCAAGGAAGAGAATAATGGCAGATTACGTTTATCGGACAGTAATGCAGGATATTAAACAAAATATTTTAAATAATAAATATAATGGGATGCGGATTCCCGATGAGCGTAGTTTAGCTAAGCATTATGACGTTAGTCGTTCATCGATGAAGCGAGCCCTAGAATTATTGGCCCAGCAAGGAATCATTTTTAAAAAGCGAGGCAGTGGCACGTTTATTAACCCACTGTATTTAAAAAATCAGGCCATGTTTCGTTATGACGGCTCGAATTTGGGAATCACCGATAGTTTTAAGGTGCCTGGTAAAAAGCAGAAAATAAAGCTGTTAGATTTTCAAGTGATTAAGGCCACTAAGGAAATTGCGGAAGACTTATTTTTAAATGAAAATGCTTTTGTTTATGAATTCAAGCGCCTACGTTTACTCGATGAACAGCCATTTTTGATTGAAACAGGGTATTTGCCTATTAAGATTATGCCGGAATTGAAGCCTGAAACGTTACAGAGCTCTTTGTTTAATTATTTAGAAGATGAGCAAAGCCAAACCGTAACTAAGGCGTTTTTGAATATTACGGTTGAACCTTCGAATGCTGAAGATCAAAAGCAAATGCATTTAAAGGGAAATGAACCAGTCGGCGTTATGGAGGGTATTTTCTTTTTAGATGATGGAACGCCGTTTGAAGTGTCTAACATGCGAGTTCATTATCATTACATGAATTTTAATACCTTTGTTAATTTGGGTAAATAAAAAACTAGACGATTTTTCGTCTAGTTTTTTGATTAATTATTTAGATATTTATCTAATACTTGTAAAACACCATCATCATTATTGCTTGGTGCAATATATTTAGCTACCTTTCTAAGTGCAGGCTCAGCATTTTCCATAGCGTAGCTATAGCCAGCAAGTTCCAGCATTTCTTTGTCATTCATGCCATCGCCAAACGCAATTAATTCGCTAGGCTTAGCATCGAAGTAACGTAAGAAGTATTTTAATGCATTTCCTTTATTTACACTGTAAGGGACAATATCAAGCAAGCCGAATCCGCTTGAAGTACAGTGGATTTTTTCCGCATGATGAGTATTAAATTCACGCTCTAGTTCCTCTGAAAAATCATGTTGATAGCTCAAGGTCAGCTTGGTAATTTGATCATGAGGACTTACGGCAGTCATTAAGTCGGGTACTTCCACACGATCAGGATAGTAGAAGTTCATTGTTTGTTTAAAGGCAGGGGATGCATCCATCGTTGTATATGAGCTATTGATACCAGTGACGATGACGGAACTCTCAGGATAATGAATTTGAATAAATTCTAGTAATTCCATTGTAGTTTTGTGAGTTAATAGGTGAGTGCTAATAATGTTGTCATCTTGAATAAGAAGTGAGCCATTGTCGGCAATCATATCGATTCTATCTAAAAATCCAGTGAAATCTTTTCTCAAACGAGAATATGGCCGACCACTTGAAACAATAAAGTGGGCTTTATTTTCATGAATTTGATCTAAAATTCGGTCAAATCTTTTATGATCAAAAGTTTGATTATCACGCATGAATGTACCATCCATGTCTACGGCAATAACTTTAAAAGGTAATTTGCTCATTTAATTTGTCCTCTTTTTATAAAATCTATATCTTTTCTATTTATTTACTATTATAAAGTAAAAAGCCGAGTAAATGTTCTACCCGGCTTTTTGGATTTCATTTTTTTGATCTAGAGCAGATATACTGTTCACTTTAGATCTTAACAAATTGTTCTGCTGAATTAATTGGACTTAAATAAACGTAAGAAAGATTTACATATTTTGTTTTTTCTGTTAAGTTTTTCATTATTTTTTCTTGATCAGGGGTTAAATGTAAATGATTCAATGCTACCTTGGCTTCAATATACATTACTAATTTACTTGTATATTCAAGTGGATGGTCATTACTATCGAATTTGTTAATAACCAGTCCAATAGTATCGCGAATAGGACGATAGCGTCCAATATTCATTTCATTATAAATATTGCTGAAAAAACTATTATAGAATTTTTTTAAATCTTGATAGACCTCTTGGGTATCTGAGTTATGTTTAAAAATGCCGAACATCATAATCACTCCTTTAAAACCGGTAGGATTTGTGTTTTATGATTAAACCAACTTCTCTGCTCATTGGTTAAAGGAGTATCTGTTATTAAGACATCCACCTTATCCAATGGAGCAGACATATATGGAGAAGATGAATTATTAGTGAATTTATATTTTTCTGCTACTAAAACAACTTGATTAGCGCGTGCAATTGCCGTACGTACAACTTCCGCGTCTTCCATTTTTGGCGCATATACGCCATCTGCTCTAATGCGGGAAGCACCAATGAAAGCTGTATTGAAATGAATCTTACGAATCGTTTCAAGAGCGACTTCCGAGTAAATGTAGCGCTGCGACTTATTGATTAATCCGCCTAGCAATCTAACAGAAGGGATTTCGGTTGTTAACATGCTTAAAGCATTGTCGATTGAATTAGTAACTACTTGCATATCGATTCCGTTAAGCATAGGACAAAGTTGCTTCAAAATAGTAGAAGAACCAATAAAATCACATTGACCAGGATGAACGAATCGTTTGGCCATTTTAGCCATCTTGAGTTTGATTGGAGATTGGACTTCGTTTCTAGCTAAAAAATCAGGTACGCTATTTTGATTGATTTCCATCAGCCCGCCGTGTACTCGGATTGCTTGTCCAGTTGTCGTTAAATGAATTACATCACGACGTGCAGTATCAAAAGATACATTAAAATGTTGGGCAATCATTCTAGTTGAAAGCTGATGTTTTTCTTTCAATAGCTTTTTAATTTGAATTAATCGTTCTTCTTGAGTCATTTTCTCTCTCCATGAATAAATCTAGCATTTTTATAATAAATTGTAATTGCTTAATCAGTACTTTATATTTATTTATCAGTGCTTTTAAGCATATCAAAGTATAAACACTTATATTCAATTATAAAAAGATGATCAGTTCAACTATAAGGCTATTCGGATTTAAAAATTAAGACTTATTTAAATTGGTAGGATCCAATTATAAAAATGATTGAATTATGAATAATAATTGGTATGATATAAGTATAAAGAAAAGGATTACAAAATAGAGTATTTAAACTTGCTCAAAGGAGAAAAAATGACGAATTACGACTCAAAAGAATATTTAAAGAGCGTCGATGCTTACTGGCGCGCTGCCAATTATTTATCAGTTGGACAATTATTCTTAATGAAGAATCCACTACTTAAGAAACCTTTGACAGCTGAAGACGTTAAGCCAAAGCCAATTGGTCACTGGGGTACCATTGCTCCACAAAACTTTATTTATGCTCACTTAAACCGTGTCCTTAAGAAATACAATTTGGACATGTTCTACATTGAAGGTTCAGGTCACGGTGGCCAAGTAATGGTTTCTAACTCATACCTTGATGGTTCATACACTGAACGTTATCCAGAAATTACCCAAGACGAAAAGGGTATGGCTAAGTTGTTCAAACGCTTCAGTTTTCCAGGTGGTGTTGCTTCTCACGCTGCTCCTGAAACTCCGGGCTCAATCCACGAAGGTGGGGAATTAGGTTACTCACTTTCACACGGTGTTGGTGCTGTTTTGGATAACCCAGACGTAATTGCTGCTGTTGAAATCGGTGACGGTGAAGCTGAAACTGGCCCACTTGCAGCAAGTTGGTTCAGTGACAAGTTCATCAACCCAATTAAAGATGGTGCTGTTTTACCGATCCTTCAAATCAATGGCTTCAAGATTTCTAACCCAACTATCGTTTCACGCATGAGTGATGAAGAATTAACCGAATACTTCCGTGGTATGGGTTGGGATCCACACTTTGTTTCAGTATTTAAGGGTGGCCGTTTCGATGGTGAAAAGGATCCAATGCAAGTCCACGAAGAAATGGCTAAGACCATGGACGAAGTAATCGAAGAAATCAAGGCCATTCAAAAGCATGCTCGTGAAAATAACGATGCAAGTTTGCCACACTGGCCATTGATCATCTTCCAATGCCCAAAGGGTTGGACTGGTCCAAAGAAGGATCTTGACGGTAACCCAATTGAAAACTCATTTAGAGCACACCAAATTCCAATTCCTGTCTCACAAGGTGATATGAAGCATGCCGACATGTTGACTGATTGGCTTGAAAGCTACAAGCCTGAAGAATTATTCAACGAAGATGGTTCACCTAAGGAAATTGTTACTGAAAACACTGCTGAAGGCGACCACCGTATGGCAATGAACCCAATCACTAATGGTGGTAAGGATCCTAAGCGTTTGAACTTGCCAGACTACCGCGACTTTGCTCTTAAGTTTGACAAACCAGGTTCAATGGAAGCTCAAGACATGGTTGAATGGGCTAAATACTTAGATGAAGTTGCTAAGCTTAACCCAACCACTTTCCGCGGCTTTGGTCCTGATGAATCTAAGTCAAACCGTTTGTTCCAACTTTTGGATAACCAAAAGCGTCAATGGGAACCAGAAATCCACGAACCAAATGATGAAAACTTGGCTCCAAGTGGTCGTGTGATCGATTCACAATTATCAGAACACCAAGATGAAGGCTTCCTTGAAGGCTACGTATTAACTGGTCGTCATGGTTTCTTCGCAACTTACGAAGCATTTGGTCGTGTAGTAGACTCAATGCTTACACAACACATGAAGTGGCTTAGAAAAGCTAAGGAACAATACTGGCGTCATGATTACCCATCACTTAACTTTGTTGCTACCTCAACTGTGTTCCAACAAGACCACAACGGTTACACTCACCAAGATCCAGGTATTTTGACTCACTTATACGAAAAGAATCGTCCAGATTTGATTCATGAATACTTGCCATCAGATACTAACACTTTGCTTGCTGTTGGTGACAAGGCTTTTAAGGATCGTGAATGCATCAACGTTTTGGTAACTTCAAAGCAACCTCGTCCACAATGGTTCTCAATTGAAGAAGCTCAAAAGTTGGTTGACAAGGGCTTAGGCTACATTGACTGGGCTTCAACTGATAAGGGTGCAAAGCCAGATGTTGTCTTTGCTTCAACTGAAACTGAACCAACTATCGAAACTTTGGCGGCCATTGACATTTTGCACGACAAGTTCCCAGATCTTAAGATCCGTTACATCAACGTTGTCGACGTGATGAAGTTAATGTCACCGAAGGACAACAAGAATGCTATTTCTGATGAAGAATTTGACCGCTTATTCCCAAAGGATGTTCCAGTAATCTTTGCATGGCATGGCTACAAGAGCATGATGCAATCAATCTGGTTCGACCGTAAGCGTTACAACGTTCACATCCACTGCTACGAAGAAAATGGTGACATTACCACTCCATTTGACATGCGTGTCTTGAATCACCTTGACAGATTCGACCTTGCAAAGGACGCTGTTGAAAGCGTTGCTAAGTTAAAGGGTAAGAACGCTGACTTCATTAGTCACATGGATGATTTACTTGAAAAGCACCACCAATACATTCGTGATAATGGTAAGGATATGCCAGAAGTTACCGAATGGAAATGGAAGGGCTTGAAGTAATTTCTAAATAAGAATAAATTAGACCTATGTTAGAAACATAGGTCTTTTTGTTTTTGGAAAGGAAAATATGGCAAGCGGATTGGTTCTAGAAGGTGGCGCAATGCGGGGACTTTTTACTGCAGGCGTGCTCGACGTGTTAATGGAAAATAACGTTACGTTTGACGCAGCGGTTGGTGTTTCAGCTGGTGCAGCTTTTGGCGTGAATATGAAGTCAAAGCAAATTGGAAGAGTATTGCGTTATAATCTGCGTTTTGCTGGCAAGCCTTATTATGCTAGCTGGAAGTCATGGCGCAGATCAGGCAATTTATATGCGGGAAATTTTTGTTTCCATATTATTCCTGATAAGTTGGATGTGTTTGATAAGAAAACTTTTGTTGAAAATCCAATGCAATTTTGGTGCGTGACAACGGATGCGGCAACGGGTGAGCCGGTTTACCATAAGTTGAGAGATGCTGGCTATGTTGACCTAGAGTGGATTAGAGCATCATCATCGATTCCATTTTTTGCTAATCCTGTTGCAATAGGAGGCCACTACTATTTTGATGGTGGTGTTTCGGATTCTGTTCCGTATGATTTTTTAATGAAAAATAATTTTGATAAAAAGGTAGTAATTACGACACAGCCTAAGGAATATCGCAAGAAGCAGAGCAAGCTGTTTCCGATTGAAAAGGTAGTTTTGCGTGAATATCCTGCTGTTTTGAAGAAATTGGCGACTAGAGCGGAGGACTATAACGCCGTTTTAGACGAGATACAGCGAGATGAGGATGATGGCCAGACTTTTGTAATTAGACCGCCATATCCGCTTAATATCGGTACTGTCGAGTCAGATAAGAGTGAGATCAAGCGTGTGTATGAAGTTGGGCGTGAAGAAGGAAAAAAGATTTTGCCAGGATTGGTGGAATATTTGAAAGATTAATAGATAAAAAATGACCGAATTAGAATTCTTAGTCTTATTCTGAGCCAATAATTAGATAATAATGTTGAGCAAAGAAAAAGGAGAATGTAGATTGATGGATATAAAAAAGTGGAATATCTGGCTTAGGGCACTTGAAGCAGGAATTTTTGAGGAAACCTTCCGCTATTGATGATTATCGCATTGATTGCCGGTTTAGCTAAAAATAAGTATCGTCTGGAATGGACAAGTATTATTAGTTCGGTGATTTTGGGGTTGATGCATTTTACCAACTTAGGGATGCAAAAATTCGCTGCAACCTTATCTCAGGCAACTTATGCTGAGCTGCAGGATTATTGTTTGCTGTCTTATATTTGTATACTGTCAAAATCCGGGTACCAATGTTGTTCCACTTTGCTAATGATTTCTTGAATTATGCTCAAGTTGGCGGCATGACGGCGCAAACTTGGAGAGGGGATGCAAACGACTGGCTCAATTTATTAGTTCAAGTGGTTGTTCCTATTGCCATAACTATTTGGATGCTAACAGGGCAAAGAAGATTGGTAATGGAACAAAATATTATGCGTTTGCTAGAAAAGTAGTTAATTGAATAAATAAAGAAACGAGTGTGAAATTTTGCACTCGTTTCTTTTGTTTCAGATAAACCGAAATATTTTGCATTTATTTTTATGTGTATTGATAGCTTATATGAATAGCATATTTCTTGACAGACCAAAAGCGTATGTAAAGCAAAATGTTAAACATAGACCAGTAAAGGGCTGAAAGACCTTGAAATAATTGGTCTAGATGGGTCATAAGCGTCGAAATAAATTTCGGCAAGTGAAATAATCCCGCAATGCTATGAAACACCAAGTCAGCATTTGTAAAAACGCTTACATAAGGAAGGAACTATGGTATAAATAAAATGTAAGCTAGCTACGAGAGATAGAGCAAGATCTAAATTTGATATCACTTAGGTTTCTATCTCGATCGATTTATTCGAGGAGTAATACTTATGAGCTATTTCATAAGTAGATGTTAGTTGTTCTTGAGCACCTTCCAACTAACTGGATTTAATGAAATAAGATATAGGTGTAAGCAAGAATCAGTTAATTTATTTAATTTCTTTCTTTGAGAGGTAAATTATTATGATGCAAAAGATTCAGCGGTTTGGGGCCGCTATGTTCGTCCCAGTTATGCTGTTCTCGTTTGCGGGTATTGTCGTAGCTTTAGGTAGTTTGTTCAATAACCCGACTCTGTTTGGTTCAATTGCCAACCCGGGAACTACATGGAACTCAGTTTGGGACACAATTTCAGCTGGTGGTTGGACAGTGTTCAACCAAGAAGGTATTTTGTTTACTGTAGGTTTGCCAATCGGTTTAGCCAACAAGGCTAGAGGTAGAGCAGCCATGGAAGCAGTTATTGCTTACTTGACTTACAACTACTTCATCGGTGCAATGCTTACCCACTGGGGTGCAGCATTTGGCATTCCTAACTTTGACAAGATTCAAATTGTTGCTAACGCTACTAACCACGGTTTAACTAACATTGCTGGTATCAAGACTCTTGACACTAGTATTTTAGGTGCCTTGGTTGTTGCTTTGATCGTTGTATGGTTACACAACAAGTACTTCGACAAGAAGTTGCCTGACTGGCTTGGTACTTTCCAAGGTTCAACTTATGTCTACGCTTTAGCATTCTTTGTAATGATTCCTTTAGCACTCATTACTTGCTGGGGCTGGCCAAAAGTTCAAATGGGTATCACCAGCATGCAACACTTCATCGTAGGTAGTGGATTTATCGGTGTTTGGATTTACCAATTCTTGAACCGTGTATTGATTCCTACTGGTCTTCACCACTTGGTATACATTCCATTCCAATTCGGTCCAGCCGTTGTTGCCGGCGGTTTGCAACCATACTGGTTGAAACACCTTGCTGAATACGCTGCAAGTACTAAACCACTTTCACAAATCGCTTCAGTTGAAGGATTCCAACTTTACGGTAACGAAAAGGTATTCTTAGTACCATTTATCTGTCTTGCCTTCTACGCAACTGCTAAGAAGAACAAGAAGAAGCAAACTTCAGCTTTGCTTATCCCAGCTGCTTTAACCTCAGTATTAGCTGGTATTACTGAACCTATCGACTTTACTTACTTGTTCGCAGCTCCTGTACTTTGGGTAGTTTACTCAGTATTGTCAGCTACTATGAACACTGTAATGTGGGCATTCGGCTTAAGAGGTTTCATGTCAGACGGTGCCATTGGTATCGCATCAATGAACTGGTTGCCACTTTGGGAACACCACTGGCAAACATATGTAATGCAATTTATCGTTGGTATTATCTTCGGTATCATTACTTACTTCGTATTCAAGATCATGATTGAAAAGTTCAACTACATCACTCCAGGTCGTGAAGCTGATGACGAAGACGTTAAACTTATCAACAAGAAAGAATACAAGCAAAAGATGGCTGCTAAGGCAGCAGGTAAGGATGCAAACGACCCTTACATCGCAAGAGCTACTGCATACCTTGACTTATTAGGTGGTGCTTCAAACATTACTGAATTGTCATCATGTGCTACTAGATTACGTGTATCTGTTGCTGATCCAAGCAAGGTTGCTCCAGACTCACAATTTAAGGCTAACAAGGCCGTTAACGTTGTTCACCACGGTAAAGCATTACAAGTTATTGTGGGTCTTGACGTTCCTCAAGTTTTGGACGAAATGACTCAATTGATGCAACAAAACGGCGGTGACGCTAAGGTTTCAACTGAACAAGATAATCCATACATTGAGAGAGCTACAGGTATCGTTGACCTTCTTGGTGGTAATGAAAACATTAAGGACGTTGTCGCTTGCTCAACTAGAGTAAGAACCCACGTCTTTGACACTAATAAAGTGGCTCCAGATTCTGAATTCAAGAAGATCGCAGATTCATACGAAGTACAACGCAGAGACGACAACGAAATTGACATTGTTGTTGGATTGGATGCCGATCAAGTTGTTGATCAGATGAAGCAATTACTATAACTGTAAGCGCCTGTGGTATTATTAATATATAAATTATATATTGATAAGGACACAGCAATTATGGCAAATTTAAGATCAATGGTCTATAACAGTAATACTAAACTGAATGACTCTGAAAAACAGATCATTCAGTACGTATTAAATAATCCAAATGACTGTAGCAAATTAAGTCTAGCCAAGTTAGCTAAAAAGCTATATGTATCCGAATCAGCAATATTTCGTTTATGTAAAAAGCTTGGCTTGAGTGGTTACAGTGAACTGAAATTTGATTTAGTGGAACTCGCTGAATCAAATCAAAAGCCAATCAAAATTGAAAATAATTTTGCAAAAGAGCTTAGTAAGGTAAATATAGATGTCTTAAAGTATTTCAAACAACGAGACTTCAATAGTTTGTATCGTGATTTGGATAATGCAAGTACTATCTACATTTATTCTACTGGTTGGCAGCAAGAACTGATTGCACAATACCTAGCTCACGAACTCTTTGTGGTAGGTAAGAATGCAACAGTTTTGCCATCAGCTCTTGATGAGTTAAAAGCAGCAGCCCGTTTTGCTAAAAAAGGCGACGTCTTATTCATCATCTCTTTCACTGGTGATAACAACACCATCAATGAAGAGATTACGAAGTTGGAATTAATTAACGATAAGTTTAAATATGTTTCCTTCACTAACATGATGCAAAACAAATTAGCTTCGCTTGCTCAGCATAATATTTATTTTCCAACAATCGCTTTTACTGACGACGCTGATTTTAAGAGTGGCAAGGTTGCTTTTACTCCTGCTTACTATCTGATTGACTTGCTTATTAGTGAATATGTAGCTTGGCAACAAAACCAAGGAGAGGATGTTGAGATTAATGTGGGCAATTAGCAAACAAAAAGTGGAAAACTTTTTCGGCCGAATGACACAGAGCATGCATTTGGATGCCAAGAAAATTATTAATTGGTATTCTTACATACTTTTCATTGCTCCATTATTATTCTGGGCATTGATCGCGATGCGCAGTGGAGCTTCGAGAGAATCGATTCAGTCGATTATTATGAAGCAGCCGGTCGTCGCAATTGGGACAATCATTGCGATTGTAGACTTTGTGTTAGGTTACTACTTACTGCTTAATAAAAAGAAGTTCATGGTTAACCGCCAGACTTATCGCTTCTTTATGGTGAGTCAGTTAATTGGACAGATTGTTGTCGGCAACTTGCTTTGTGCAATTTTAGCTATCTTGGGAATGTACAAGGCAACTGCTTTGAAGAAGACGCAAGATAATGTAAATCCCGTGATTATAGCTATTTCAATCGCATCAGCTGTAATCCTTGCCGGATGTCTTGTGTTGATATTGTTACTTGAATTTTAGAAATCCAGAGGTTATGAATTATGTTTAATTTCTTTAAGAAAAAGAATAAAGGTTTAGAAGTAGATGCAGTAGTTGATGGTACAGTAATGCCAATTACTGATGTAAATGATGATGTCTTTTCAACAAAAATGTTGGGTGACGGTTTTGCAATTAAGCCTAATGATACTCAAATTTATGCACCAGTTGCTGGTACTATTTCAACGCTTTTCCCAACCAAACACGCCATTGGCATTAAAACTGACGAGGGATTGGAAATTCTGATCCACTTGGGTCTTGATACAGTAGAATTAAAAGGTGCTCCGTTTACAGTAGATGTTAAACAAGGCGATAAGGTGGAACAAGGCCAACCTTTAGCAACCATGGATTTCAAGCAAATTACAGATAAGGGCTATGATGATAGCTGTATCGTTGTTTACACCAACATGGATATGGTTAAATCAGTTACTCCTGTTGAAAAGGGTACAGTTGAACATTCCCAAAAAGTACAAACTGTTGAATTTAATTAGTTGCTTTCCCCCTCTCTTATATAGAACTTTTTATAGTGCTAATTAAAAAAAGATAGTTGAAAAGCTTAGCTTCTTAACGGAAGTTAAGCTTTTTTTTGGCAATTTTTGTTAAGATATAGGTAATATAGGAAGCGAGGGTTTAGCCGATGAAAAAATATCGTCCAAATACTAAGGCAATTATTGTAGGAATAATCTTTATGCTGGCAGGGATTGCTTGCTGGGTCATTAAGGCCTCATTTATACCCAATGGTGCCGTATTTTTATTTCCAGTAGGATTGCTATTAATTTGTATTGGCGGACTGACGATGACTATTACTGCTTTTGTTGCCATGCGTAAAAATGATCGGGCAATGAGTGCCTTTTTAAAGAAGCAAGAGCAAGAACGAAAAGAAGCAGAACAAAAGTAAATATTGTCGAGTAATTTTTTAGAAAGATTTGGTGAAAAATGAATTTTAAAGAAGTTTTTCAAAATGAACATGTAACACGGAAATTTACCAACAGGAAAGTGCCTGAGAAAGCTATTGCTGAAATTGTTGAACAAGCACAACAATCTCCATCATTGCTTAACTCTCAGCCTTGGCGTGCATATGTCTTGATGGGGGATGCTTTAGCAGAGTTTAAAAAGGCCGCAATCGAAAATTCTGATAACAAGGTTAAGCCAAACGAAGATTTTGCTTCAATGCTTTCACTTGATTGGGATACTTTCCCAAGCAGCAATATGGCTACTATGGGTGCATCCCAAAGTTTCTTCTTTAGAAACAAGTTGAACTTGTTTACTGAAGCTAATAAGAACATGTTTAATGCACCAGCAATTATCTTTTTAACTATTCCAAGAAAATCACCAGCTTGGTCAGTTTTTGACTTAGGGATTTTTGCACAAAGCATTATGTTGTTAGCTGTTAACCGCGGTTTAGGTATTATGCCAGCTCACTCAATGGTGTCATATCCTGATTTGGTAAGAAAATATGCTGGTATTCCAGAAGATGAATACGTAGGAATGGCCATTGCCGTAGGCTACATCGATAAAAACGCGGAAATCAATGATCCAGTCTTTATTCCTAAGCGTGTACCATTTAATAAAATTTATAAAGTAAGTAATTAGAAAGTATAAAAGCAAGCTCTGTAGAATGAACTTTTTTGGTCATAAATGGTAAAATATAGATTAGTTAATGTTTGTAAATAATTTGTAAAAAAGGTGAGAATGTTTTGAGTACAGCTCAAATAGTAACTAATTTAGTTGCAACTGTATTAATTTTTATAGTTGCTTCATTCTTTGTTGCTGCAGAATTTGCTTTAGTACAAACAAGACCAAGTCAGCTTGAAGATATGTTGGCTAAGGGTCAAGGCAATAAGAAAAAGCTGCAACGTGCACTTCATATGACGCACAACTTGAATGAATATTTGTCGACCACTCAGGTTGGTACTACTCTTGTTGGTGTAGTATTGGGTTGGTTCTCTGCAGATACGTTTGCAGTTATCTTGGAAGATTTATTCCATTTAACTCCAATGAGTGAGTCACTTATTAAGTCAGTAAGTGCCATTTTGGGTGTGATCTTGTTAACTTACTTGGAAGTTGTGTTAACAGAAGTCGTACCTAAGAATATTGCGATTGATAAGCCTGTGGGCATGATGATGATGATTGTAACGCCGCTACATATCTTCCACACAATCGTTTATCCATTTGTTTGGCTGCTTAATACTAGTTCTAACGGTATTTTGAAGTTGATGGGTTTTGCCCCAGCCGATGAAGAAAACGAAGTATATTCTCAATCCGAAATCATCAAATTGTCACGTAACGCTGTGCATGGCGGCTCTCTTGATAAAGAAGACCTCACCTACATGGAAAGAGCCTTCGAGTTAAATGATAAGATCGCCAAGGATATCATGACAGACAGAACTAGATTGTCTGTTCTTGATTCCACTGATACGATTGCCTATGCTTTGAAGAAGTACCTAGAAGAAGGCTACAGCCGTTTTCCTGTTGTCCGCGACAATGATAAGGATGATGTTGTAGGTTACGTCTACGCTTACGATATCGTCCAACAAAGCCAAATTGATGCTAAGGTTCCCGTAACAAGAATCATCAGAACAATCATTACTGTGCCAGAATCAATGCCAATTCAAGATATCTTGCATTTAATGATTTCTAAGCACACGCCAGTCGTCTTGGTTGTTGATGAATACGGTGGTACCAGTGGTATCGTGACGGATAAGGATATTTATGAAGAACTCTTTGGTTCTGTTAAAGATGAAATTGATGATGTTTCTGATGACTACATCATCAAGGATAAGGAAGGTAATGTTCACGTTTCTGGTAAAACCACCTTGTATGACTTTGAACGTTACTTCCACACTGATTTGAAGGCCTTCCAAGATAGCGACATCATTACTATCGGTGGTTATATGATGGAACATTATCCTAACTTAAAGAAGGGCGAATCAGTTGAGCTTGAAGGCTACAAGTTCGTGCTTGACAGTATTGAGCAAGGATTCATGCGTTGGTTTATTGTGGAACCAATTAAGAAGAATAAGAAAGCCGATTCCGATCAATCCAAGACGGAAAAATAATGAATATTCAGTGAAAGCGTCGAATTTGACGCTTTTTTTGTATAAAGATGTTATAATTTCAATTATCAGAATAGTTAATTATATAGGATTGAAGGGTAGATTAAATGGTTAAAGGCGACAATATTAACGATATTATTGATCACAAGTTATTTTCTGAAGACGATATTCATGAAATGTGCGTGCGACTTGGCAAGCAATTAACTGAAGATTATGCTGGCAAGAAGCCATTAGTTGTCGGTGCACTTAAGGGCGCAATTTATTTCTTAACAGATTTAACCAGACAAATGGATGTTGCTCACCAATTAGATTTCTTAGATGTATCTAGTTATGGTGATGGCTTTGAATCAACTGGTAAGATCAAGGTTGTTACAGACCTTGCAGCTGATGTAAAAGATCGTGATGTATTAATTATTGAAGATATTGTTGATACTGGTCTTACTTTAAAGTTCATGAAGGATCTGATTAAGGGCCGTGGCGCTAAGAGTGTTAAGTGCTGTGCTATGCTTAATAAGGAAGCTCGTAGAAACGTCGACGTAGACGTTGATTACTACGGCTCAAAGGTTGGTAACGAATTCGTAGTTGGTTACGGCTTGGACTTCTTGAATATGTATCGTAATCTTCCTTACGTTGGTGTATTGAAACCTGAAGTTATCCAAAAATACGTTAACAAGTAATTTTAAAGAGCAAAAAAATATCTATCGCAAATTTTGCGATAGATTTTTTTAATTGCGATTTTGTTTTTGTTTGTAGTAGTAAATTGGCAAACCTAGCAAAGTCAAACTAATACCAATAAGCGATAGGATGAACTGATTGATAATCGTGGAAACGACGATGAAGATACCACCTATAATTGAAATAAGTGGAATGATTGGATACCAAGGTACTTTAAATGGACGAGTAAGTTCTGGTTCACGCTTGCGCAAAATGATCACGGCAATTGAAAGCATGGTGTTGAAGAGCCACATAACGAAGACCAACATATCGGTTAAGACTGAGAAGTTGCCTAGCAGAATCATGATGATGGCAATTGCATCGACGATTAAAGCACCAAAGACTGGCACACCGGTATGAATATTGGCCTTACCGATTTTTTCAGAGAATGGCAATAAGTTGTCTTGAGCCAAAATGTAAGGTGTCCGCATCCCCGTGAGCATAAAGGCATTAACAGCCCCGTAAACCGAGATCAGAATTCCTACCGTTACCAATTTGCCGCCGAACTGACCAAACAATTTCATCGAAGCCTCAAAGGCCGCATTATTGTTGTTAACAAGTTCGTGGATTGGCAAGATCGTCAAGAAAGTATAGTTGATTAAAATATAAATCAATGTGATCGCAGACAGGCCAAAGATAATCGCTTTTGAAAGGTCACGTTCTGGATTTTTAACTTCGTTAGCTAAATTAGTAACGACGATCCAGCCTTCAAAAGCAAATAAAGCAGAAAGCAAACCTTGGCTGATTGCACCTGAGAATGATTTGCCGGCGCCAACTGTTAATGGCAAGAGCGGAGCAGCAATCTTATTTTGATTAAACATTCCCCAAATGATGATTAAAGCAATAGGGATGATCTTTAAAACAGTAATAACCGACTGCATTTTGCTTGAAAATTTAGTTCCAATTAGGTTGATGCCTAGTAAAAATAATACCAGTAAAATTGCGACTAGATTCGCATACTTGGCCTCAATGCCAAATAAGGAGACAAACTGTACGCCAAAGATTGAACTCAGCGCCCCGATTTGTGCAGGAAAGTAAACGATCATTTGCGCCCAGCCAAATAAGAAGCCCCAGACGCGGCCATAAGTATAATCTAAATACTTAATCGCACCATTAATTTTTAAACTCGCCGCAATTTCTGAAATGGTTAAGCCAGAAGCAATTGAAATAATCCCGGCTAGCACCCAAACAAAAATCGTCATGGAACTACTGCCAGTTTGGGCCGTAATTACGCCGATCTTGAAGAAAACACCGGCTCCAATTACGGATCCAACTACAGTTGCCAATGCTTGACCAAAAGAAATTTGTCTTTTCACATACTTCACCTTCGTAAAATAAATATCTAAATTATTTTAGCACATCCATGTTACAAGTATTGGTGTGACGATTAGGTTCGGGTAAAATAATAGCAGGGGGAAAAGAAATGAAAAGGTATCATCATAAATATACTTTGCCAGCAATTATAACTTTACTGTTATTAGCGATTGCATTTCTTTTAATTGGCTTTTTTAATTTTAAAAGACAAACCACTCTTCCGCCGAATTCTAACTCGAGTGCAATTGGGATTCAGCTTAACCAAGATGTTGACTATGTGGATTTGCATAAATTGCAGGCGAACGGTATTTCCTTCGTTTATTTAAAATCAACGCAAGGCAGATCATACTTTGATGAAAATTATCTATCCTATCGTGATCAGATTTTGGGAACCAAGCTTGCTTTTGGCAGTATGATTCTATATAGTAATGAATCGACGCCCTTGCAGCATTACCGCTACTTTTTTGAAAAAGTGGGCGATAACACGGGCAGCCTGCCAATCCTGCTTGAGCCGGCCGTAACTAGCCGCAGCAAGCGTTATTTAGAGTCGATGAGCCAGTTTGCCAGCATGCTTGAGCAGCGCAAAAAAGAGGTAATTGTTGACGTGGACTATAAGTATCATAAATACTTCACGCCACAAACAAAATTTATGTCAGTCGATGGAAAAACGCCGGATAAATTGAAGTATTCATTTTGGCGTTATACAACTAACGGACGCGTCAAGAACGTCAATGGTCTAGAAAAAGGCGTTACAATGTATGCGTATAACGGAACCGTTGGTCAATATAGACAGAAATATGGACAATTAACACAATAATGTATCAAGAAGAAACAAAACAAGTATTAATTAAGCAACATAAAGAAAAGCCGACTTTGATTCAAAAAGAAACTTATGATGCCATTAGAAATGGTGCTTCTTTAGTCGGTTTAGCTAAAACTGGAACGGGTAAGACTTTGGCCTATGCACTGCCTAGTTTGGAAAGAGCGCAAAAAGGCAACGCCAACAGTGTAGTCATTATCGCGCCAACAACTGAACTGGCCGTCCAGATTCGCCATGCCATCAATCCATTTGTGCACGCGTTAGGCTTAAAGGGTGCAAGTCTAGTTGGTGCCGGCAACCGTAAGCGCCAAGAAGACAACTTGAAGAAAAAACATCCAGAAGTAATTGTGGCGACGCCAGGAAGATTTTTTGATTTCTTTTCTAGTGGCCGAATTAAGCTTGGTCAGATTAAGACTTTAATTATTGACGAAGCTGATGATATCTTGGAATTTACCAAACTAGAATTATTGTCTTCATTAGGACAAAACTTGGGTCCCGACAGCCAAGTATTATTGTTTGGAGCTACTGATTCTGAAATCACTAGGGATGCAGAAGAAATCTTTAACCGTCATTTTCTTTTAGTCGATGTCAGAAATGAACAAAAATCTACAACCAAGCATTATTTCTTGCAAGTTGATAACCAACACAAGATTGAATTTTTACAAAGAATGACCAAGCTTGATCAATTCAAGGGGATTTTGTTCTTTGATTCAAACAAGACAATGATGCGTTTTGCCGGAATCTTTGGTCATACTAAGACTCGATTTGAACTATTATCAAACGAATTTGGTAAGCAAAAGCGTGAGCAAGCTTTGCAAGATTTAGCTACAGGTAAAACTAAATTGCTTTTGGCAACAGATTTGGCTGCACGTGGTTTGGATATTCCTGATCTTACGTATGTGATCAATTATGAAATTCCAAGTGAAACCAATACTTATTTGCACCGTGCCGGTCGTACTGGCCGTATGAATGCGGAAGGTTATGTCGTTACTTTAGGTGATGATCACGACTTCAGAGATTTAAAGAAGCTATTGGCAGATCAAATAAAATTGGAAAGAGTCTACTTTGCAGGCTACCATTTGACGACTACTAAGCCGAAGGATAAAAAGCAAAAAGACGAAGAAAAAGAAAAAGCAGCTAATGCTAACAAGGTAGTTAAGAATAAGAAAAAGAAGGGCAAAAAGAAGCGTAATAAGAATAAGGGGTATCACCCACATTATTTGAAGGTGAATAAATGAGTCGGTTAGTAAAGTGGCTAGAAGATTACGTGTTGCCGGTAGCTAACAGATTAGGCCAGGTAAGATGGTTAGTGGCATTGAGGGATGCCTTTATTTCTCTGATGCCAATTACAATTGCTGGCTCGCTGGCAGTCTTAATCAAAAGTTTAATCACGGCAGCTAAGGTTCATTTAGGCTGGAATACTTTTGCCTTTGCGATGCAGCCACTAGTTTCAATTAGCGATTTAGTTTGGCGTGGTACCTTTTCACTGTATGCCTGCTTCTTTGCACTCGCATTAGGTTATCAACTAGCTAAAAACTTTGAAGGCAATCGGCTGGCTGCGGCAATTGTTTCACTGTCATCTTTTTCATTGAGCATTGCCAACTATGCCAAGGTTAGATTTCATGGTGAAAGCGTCGTAATTAAAAGCGCCTTTGATATCAGTCAATTTTCAACGACAGGTTTGTTTACGGCGATCTTGTTTGGCTCACTGGGGTTTGCTATCTATTATGCCTGCTACAAGGCAAGGTTTATGTTGCATTTGTCCACCAATTTGCCTCATGCGGAACAGGCTGCCTTTGATTCGTTGATTCCAGCGATGGTGTCTATTTTTAGTATCGGTGGAATTAATTATCTGTTCCAAGTGGCAACGGGCAACTATTTTGGCGATTGGCTATTAACTACCATCCAAATGCCATTAGTAAAATGGGGTCAAGGCTTCGGTACCGTATTATTAGTTACCTTGATGGTTCAAGTCTTTTGGTTCTTTGGTATCAATGGCTTGGGTGTGTTATCACCAATTCTTGATTCTATTTGGCTGACAGCTCAAAACGGCAACATCACGGCTGCGACTAGTGGAAAAGTGCCACCTTACGTTTGGGTAAGAGGCTCGTTTGACGTATTTGCCTGGTTTGGTGGTGCCGGTGGTACCCTGATGTTGATTGTCGCCATTTTGGTATTTTCAAAGCGAAGCGATTATCGTACGATTGCTAAAATTACGTTAGCACCAGGTATCTTTAACATTGGTGAGCCGATCTTGCTGGGACTGCCCGTAGTGCTTAATCCGGTTTACTTAATTCCATTTTTGCTGACGCCGGTTGTAAACGTTGCTTTTTCATACTGGGTTAGTGTCATGGGCTTGGTCAATCCGGTACAAGTGGCGGTGCCAAGCATCATGCCGCCGATTATTGGACCGTTTTTGGCATGTAACTATGACTGGCGTGCAATCGTTTTGAGTATTATTGATATGTTAATTGCGTTTGCTATTTGGAGTCCATTCGTAATTGCGGCTGATAAGATCGCAGATACCAACAATCCTAAGACTTTCTTTACTACACAATTTTAATTTAAGAAAAAAGATTAACTATTTACCTAATTTCTGGTAAAGTTAATCTTGTGTTTTGGCCCCGTAGTTCATCTGGATAGAACAATGGTCTCCTAAACCGTAGAGGTGAGTTCGAATCTCACCGGGGTCATCGAAAAAAGCCATCTGATTTTTTCAGATGGCTTTTAATTTAGCCCATTGGATTGAGCATGATAAAAGTAATTAGTCCCCAAACAAGGAATACGCAAATTAATGCAGTGTAAAGCAGTCTTCTTCTTGTTCTAGGTAGCTTGGATTTATCTAAGCCGAAGACTAAACAGAAACAACCGATGATGATTACAAGTGCGGTTGTAATTAAAACTAATAAACCATTATTCATAAATATACCCGTCTTTCTTTAGTGACATATTCATTAAAGCATATTGTATAAATGGAGTGCAAGATAGTCCTAAATCAGTTATAGTAAGATTAGGTTTTCGGAGGATTTTTTTATGCAAAAAATTAAAGTAATGACTGTTTTTGGCACGCGTCCAGAAGCAATTAAGATGGCACCACTTGTTTTGAAATTAAAAAAAGACGACCGCTTTGAAGAAGTGACCGTTGTTAGTGCACAGCACCGTGAAATGCTTGATCAAGTGCTTGATATTTTTAAGATTAAACCTGATTATGACTTCAATATCATGCATAAGAATCAGACTTTGGAAGAAATTACTTCTAAGGTAATGATTGATTTATCTAAAGTGATTAAAGAGGAAAAGCCAGATATTGTTTTGGTTCACGGCGACACGACTACAAGTTTTGCGGCAGCTCTTGCGACATTTTACCAACAAACGACTTTGGGTCACGTGGAAGCAGGGCTGAGAACTTGGAATAAGTATTCGCCATATCCTGAAGAAATGAACCGTCAAATGACTGACGATTTAACTGACTTGTATTTTGCGCCAACCGAATTGTCCAAGAGTAATTTGCTTAAGGAAAATCATAAGGCTGACAATATTTTCGTAACTGGTAACACTGCAATTGATGCTTTGGAACAAACCGTGCAAAAAGATTACCACCACGCAGTAATGGATGATATTACTCCTGGCAATAAAGTAATCTTGGTTACTATGCACCGTCGTGAAAACCAAGGTGAGCCAATGCGTCGCGTCTTCAAAGTGATGCGTCAAGTAATCGATTCACATCCTGATGTGGAAATTATTTATCCAGTGCACTTGTCGCCAAGAGTGCAACAAGTAGCTAACGAAGTTTTAGGCGGCGATCCTCGCATTCACTTGATTGAACCGCTTGACGTTGTTGACTTCCATAACTTGGCTAAACGCAGTTACTTTATCATGACTGATTCAGGCGGCGTACAAGAAGAAGCGCCTAGTCTTGGTAAGCCAGTGCTTGTATTGCGTGACACAACTGAACGTCCAGAAGGTGTGAAGGCTGGTACTTTGAAGCTGGTTGGGACTGAAGTAGATAAAGTAAGAGAAAGTATGCTTAAACTTCTTGAAAATAAAGAAGCATATGACAAGATGGCTAACGCCAAGAACCCATACGGTGATGGTTATGCTAGTGATCGCATCATGGATGACATTTACTACTACTTCCATAAAGACGAAGTAGCTAAGCCAGCAGATTTTGAATAGAAAAAAGAAGCAGTTTTTACTGCTTCTTTTTTGCTTTTTGTTCTTGAATGCGCCTTTTTGCACGTTCAATCATGGTATGTTCTTGTTTTTGAAAGACAGATCTAGTAGTTAGATAATTGAAAATTCCGACTAAAACTTGGTCAATAATTTTAACCAAGAGGGCATTTAAGTGAAGCCAGGACAAACCAACCAACATGATTAAGGTATCGGGAATTAAACTGATTACTCTGTAAGTAAAGAAAACAATTAGCTTGTGCCACGTACTGTGTTCATGATCTACGTTGTTAATAAAAACGGCTTTTTGGTTAAAGTAAAACGAAGCCAAGTTGGAAATGATGAACGCAATGGTGTTGGAAATCACCATTACGTTGTGCCACCAAGAGTGTAGAACCATGAAGACTACAGTATTGATCAGCGCAGCTACAAAGCCAAAAATCGTGTAGACCCATAAATTACGGTGCCTTTTGATTAGCTTTTGTCCTAATTTGCGAATCTGAGCTTGATCACCAATAGTAACTTCTTTTTTATTTTTAGTCATTTAATTTATCGGCCATTTCTTTTGCAGCTTGATCGATTAAATCGATCGCATCATCGTCAGGTGCGTTTTCGATGGTAACAGGTTTGGTGATTTCTGTGGCATGACAAGCCTTGAATGCCTTTTCGAAGTCGAATACATTCTCACAGAAGTGTTCGCCATAAGTCTTGTCACCTGATCCCATCACTGCAAAGTACTTATCGGTAAGATCAAGCTTCTTTAATTCGTCATAAAAGTCTGCAATTTCGTCGGTCATTACACCTTCACCGTAAGTGTAAGTTATGAAAATGCAAAGATCGCTATCTAAATAATCGCTTGCATCGGTGAAACCTACATCGCTTGTTTCAACATCAACGCCATAATCTTGTAGATCTTCCTCTAAAATATCTGCCATATCTTCATCATTACCAGTCATACTGGCGTAGACAATTCTTGCTTTCATGATTTTTCATACCTTTCACTGCGTTATACGACACCTTATTATACATGAAACTAGGCGTTTTTAGCTAAACTTTTAAAAATCTTCATTAAAACGTTATAATAGGAGAGAATATATTTTTTTAAAGGAGAAATTATTTTGATTACAATTAAATCAATTCGTGAACTTAAAGGCATGCAAGCTTCAGGCCACCTTCTTGCCATAATGTTTGAAGGCTTGCGCGATGTTATCAAGCCAGGCATCTCAACCTGGGAAATCGAAGAATTCTGCCAAGACTTCGTTAAGAGCCGTGGCGGCCGTCTTTCAGAACAAGGTTTTGAAGGCTACAAATACGGTACTTGTATTTCAGTTAATGATGAAATTGCTCACCAAACTCCTAGAAAAGACCGCATTTTAAAGGAAGGCGACATTGTTAAGGTGGATGTTACCTGCAACTTGAACGGTTATGAATCAGACTCATGTACTACTTACCCAGTAGGTAAAATTTCAGACGCTGATAAGAAGTTAATTGAAGTAACTAAGAAGGCTATGTATCTTGGTATCGATCAAGCCGTTTTAGGTAACAGAATTGGTGATATTGGTGCCGCAATTCAACACTGGGTTGAAGACGAAAACCATTACGGTGACGTTCGTGAATTAATCGGTCACGGTATTCAACCATCAATCCACGAAGATCCAGAAGTACCACACTGGGGTAAGGCTGGTCACGGTATCCGTCTTCGTGAAGGTATGACTATCACCTGTGAACCAATGGTTGAAGCAGGTGGCGATTGGCACATTGACCAAAGAACTGTTGATGATCCTAACGATGACTGGGTTTACTACGCAACTCCAGATGGTTCAAACGCAGCTCAATTTGAACACACCTTTGCCATTACCAAAGATGGTCCTAAGATTTTGACTTTACAACGTCCTTACGATGGTTTAGAAAAGTACATTCCTCACTTTGACGAAATGGACGATTAGGTTTTTGAATGAAAAATAAGAATCGACTCGATTCCAAGCTGGGCCAATTTTTTCTTACTTTACGTACCATTCTGTCTCAAGGTGAAATTCTCGATAGTTCGATCGTCATCGCCTACTATATTTTGTTTTCGATTTTTCCCATCATCATTATTATTGGGAACATTTTGCCGTTGTTTCACATTGATACGGCACCGATTGCTAATTATTTGGACTTTGTGTTTCCAGATCAGATATCAAAGTACATTATGCCGATTATTAATTCGCTGCTAAAAACGACTTCGACCGGATATATGTCTTTTGGTATTGTGTTGGCCGTTTGGTCGTTTTCCAGTTTGGTTAACGCGATTCGGTTAGGCGAAAATAGATTATATGGCGTCCGACAAATTGAACTTAAACTTTCCATAGTTAATTTCCTTTGGACTAGAATGATTACAATCGCATTTACGACGCTAATGATCATACTTTTTACAGGCGCTACTTTAGCATTAGTCTTTGGTCAGCAGCTATTGCATTTTTTGAGTCCAATTTTTCAATTGCCTGTAGAAGAAATCGACAAGATTTTTAGTTATCGTTATCCAGTTGTGCTTTTAATGATGATCTTGGCTGTTTACTATCTCAACTATGTATTGCCAAATATTAAGCTGAAGAAAAGAGTAATTTGGCCAGGGGTAATTGTAACTGTGATTGGCTGGCTAGCACTGTCGTTTTTATTTAGCTTTTATTTGCATCACTTCCCGATTACCTGGGAAAATTACGGCATCATTGGTACTTTTATTATCTTTATGCTGTGGCTAAATATAGCGGCAATCTTATTCCTGCTTGGCGTAGGCGTAAATGCGACAATCGTGCACAATCGCGAAGGAGAGTTAGAATATTCTGCTGGTAGGGTAGCAAGTTATATTCAAGATAGAAGAAAACAAAAGTAGCTGAAGATTAATAAATTTGCTATGATTATTTCATAAGATAGAAAAAAGAAAGTGTATTTGCATCAATGAAAGTAAGAAAAGCTGTTATTCCTGCAGCCGGCTTAGGTACTCGATTCTTACCTGCTACTAAGGCTTTACCTAAGGAAATGCTGCCAATCGTTGATAAACCAACTATTCAATTTATCGTTGAAGAAGCTAAGAAGTCTGGTATCGAAGATATTTTGATCGTTATCGGCAAAAACAAGCGCCCAATTGAAGATCACTTTGATTCTAACCCAGAACTTGAACAAGACTTAGCTGAAAAGGGCAAGAACGAACTTTTGAAATTAACTCAAGGCATTACTAATCTTGGCGTTAATTTATACTACACTAGACAACCACATCCAGCTGGCTTAGGTGACGCTATTTACCGTGCTCGCAGTTTCGTAGGGGATGAACCATTTGTCGTTATGTTAGGTGACGACTTGATGGACGATGAAACGCCACTTACTAAGCAATTGATTGATCGCTACAACAAGACTCATGCATCAACCATTGCCGTTATGCCAGTACCACATAAGGAGGTTTCAAAATACGGTGTAATTGAACCAGAAAACGAAATTATGCCAGGTTTGATCAACGTTAAGTCATTCGTTGAAAAGCCAGACATTGATAAGGCACCTAGTGATTACGCAATTATTGGTCGCTACCTCCTTACACCAGAAATTTTTGGTATTTTAGCTCATCAAAAACCTGGTCGTGGCGGCGAAATTCAATTGACTGATGCCATTGATACGATGAACAAGACGCAAAGAGTTTTTGCTCATGTATTTAAGGGTGAACGTCACGATGTTGGTAACAAGGAAGGCTACCTTGAAACTTCAATTGAATATGGTTTGAAGCACCCTGAAATTAAGGAACAACTTCGTGCTTATATTCAACGCTTAGGCAAGCAATTTGAAGCTGAAGATAAAGCCAAAAAGTAAATGATCTTTAAAGATTCTGACAGACTACACGAAAGCGTAGTCTTTTTTATGTATTCTTAATAATTTTTTGTTATGATCATATTTATCGAATTTTACATGATGGAGAGAATAAATAAGTGAAGGATATATATATTGTTGCAGCCAAAAGAACACCTTTTGGCAAGTATCGTGGCTTTTTTAAGGATACTTCCGCAATTGAGTTGGGAGTAATGGCATTAAAGGGGACTTTGAAAGCGGGAAATATTAATCCGCAAGATGTTCAAGCTCTTTTTATGGGTAATGTTTTAGGTACAGGTCTTGGTGAAAATATGGCCCGTCAAGTTGCTCTTAATTCAGGGATGAAGCAAGAGTCAGCTGCAGTGACAATCAATGAAGTTTGTGGTTCAAGTTTAAAGGCTGTTCGTTTGGCCCAAGGTCAAATGGAAATGGGCGACTTGGATTTGGTAGCTGTTGGTGGTAGTGAAAACATGACACGCGCACCATACTTTGTTAAAAAAGAATACAAGGCTGATCCAGCAGATCACTTAACCAGTACGATGATCAACGATGCCTTAATGGATGCTTTTTCTGGCAAACACATGGGAATTACAGCTGAAAACGTTGCTGAGAGATATCATGTTTCGCGCAAAGAAATGGACGAATTCAGTTTACGTTCACACCAACTTGCAACAAAAGCAACTAAATCTGGCTTTTTCAAAAATGAAATTTTAAAGGTTGAACTTAACGGTCAAACCTTGGATCATGATGAATCAATTCGTCCTGATACTAGTCTTGAAGCCTTAAGCAACTTAAAGCCCGTCTTTAAGGAAGATGGTCAAGTAACAGCCGGCAATTCATCCCCATTGAATGATGGTGCCAGCATGTTAGTACTTGCTACTAAAGAAAAGATGGAAGAATTGCATTTAACTCCAATTGCTAAGTTAGGTGCATTTGCGGAAGCCGGTTTTGATCCGGCTTACATGGGCTATACTCCTTACTATGCCGTTAAGAAGTTGTTAGCTAAGACTGGCCGCAAAATTGATGATTACGACATCATCGAATTAAACGAAGCTTTTGCTGCTCAAGGCCTTGCAGTGGCAAGAGACTTGCACATTCCAATGGATAAATTGAATATTATGGGCGGCGCGATTGCATTAGGTCACCCATTAGGTGCAACAGGTACGCGTTTAGTAGCTTCCGCAATTAGTGGATTAAAGAATAGAAATGGCAAGAGAGCTTTGGTTACCTTGTGTATCGGTGGTGGCCAAGCGGTTGCTTATGAAATCGAGAATGCCTAATGAAGTTTTATCAATTACAGCCTGAGCAAAGAAGAAAACTTTTACAAGACGAAGGCCTTGAATTAGAAGATATTGATGACCAGGTATTAAAACGTTTGGATGAATTGAGCGAAAACGTGATTGGTCAACTGCGTTTGCCATTAGGTGTAGTTCAAAACTTGATTATTGATGGACAAAAATACATGGTGCCAATGGCAACCGAGGAACCATCTGTAGTCGCTGCTGCAAATCACGGTGCCAGTATTTTTGTCAAAAACGGCGGCGTAAGTACTGTCAGCCATAGGGATGGGATCTATGGTCAAATTGTTTTAAAGGTTGATGAACAATTTTCTTTGGCAGACTTGAAAGATGAATTTTCTAATTTAGTTGATTTGGCTAATCAAAAATTTGCCAGCTTGGTTGGTCATGGTGGTGGTACTCGCTCTATTTCGGCTAGACAACAAGGTAATTTAGTTTATCTTAAAGTTTTGGTAGATCCAGCCGAAGCTATGGGAGCTAATAAGACTAATTCAATTCTTGAATTTTTGAGTGCAAAATTAGGACAGTTGGATCATGTTGAAGAAAAACTTTTCGCCATTTTGTCTAACTATCCGAGTCAATTGACCAAGGCTGAAGTAAAAATTGATCCAGCGACTATCGGTGGCGAAAAAGTGGCTGAACGGATTGTTTTGCTTAGTCAAATTGGCTATGAAGATCCGTATCGTGCGGTAACCAATAACAAGGGGATCATGAATGGCGTCGACGCTGTTTTAATAGCGACCGGCAATGACTACCGAGCAATTGAAAATGCTACTGCCGTTCTAGCAAATCAAGACGGACAATATCGCAGTTTGTCAAAATGGACAATGAAGGATGACAAGTTGGTGGGTGAATTAACCTTACCGATGGCAATTGGTGTTGTGGGTGGTTCAATCAAGGCTCGCCGCGATGTCCAACAAAGCTTTGCCATTTTAGGTAAAGATATCACCAGCAAAGTTTTGGGTGAAATTATCACCAGTATTGGGTTAGCCAATAATTTGGCTGCTTTGTTAGCTATTTCAACAGTGGGCATTCAAGCAGGCCATATGAAATTGCAGGCTCGCAACGTAGTAGCTGAGCTGAAAGCGACTAAAGAAGAGAAAAAGACTGTTTTAAATAGGATGATTCAAGAAAAGAATTATTCAGAAAGTCATGCAAAGGATATTTTAGAGAAATTAAGAGAGGAAAAATAATGCAAGTAGGTATTGATAAGATTGGATTTTTTACGCCAAATAAGTATGTCGATATGGTTGATTTGGCACACGCAAGAAACCAAGATCCTAACAAATTCTTGATTGGAATTGGTCAAAATGAAATGAGTGTTGCTGACCAAACTCAAGATGCAGTTTCAATGGGGATCAACGCCACCATGCGTTATATTAACCGCATCGACAAGGATAAGGTTGGTCTGTTGGTCTTTGGTACAGAAAGTAGCGTTGACCAATCTAAGTCTGCTTCTTTATTTGTCAAAACCGCTTTGAAGTTAAAACCAGAAGTTAGAACTTTTGAAGTTAAGGAAGCTTGCTTTGGTTTAACTGCCGCCTTGATGATTGCGCGTGACTTTGTTAGAGTTCATCCTCATCAAACCGCTATCGTAATCGGTAGTGATATTGCGCGTTATGGTGTAGGTACTCCGGGTGAAGTTACGCAAGGTGCCGGCAGTATCAGTATGTTGATCAAGGCTGATCCAAGCATTGTTGCTTTAAACGATGGTCACAGTGCTTACAGCGAAGATATCAATGACTTCTGGCGACCAAACTTCTCACGTGTAGCGATGGTTGAAGGAAAATATTCAACTCAAGTTTACTTGGACTTCTTTACTAAGACTTTCAATGCCTACAAAAAGCAAAAGAATCTTAAGACTAGTGATTTTGATGCGATTACTTATCACATGCCATTTACTAAGATGACGCTTAAGGCAAACAGAATTGCGGTAGAAGGTCAAGATGAAGAGACGACTAAGAAACTAGAAAATAGTTTTGAAGCTGCCAAGCAATTATCACGCCGCGTTGGTAATGTTTATACTGCATCATTATATTTGAGTTTGCTTAGTCTGCTTGAAAATGCCAACTTGGCCGCAGGTTCATTAGTTGGGCTATTTTCATATGGCTCAGGTGCGATGGGTGAATTCTACAGTGGCAACTTGGTCACAGACTATGAAAATGAAATTGATCAGGCCAAGGATATGGCACTACTCGACCGTCGTAAGAAGTTGACTATTCCTGAATATGAAGATGTCTTCAATGCTGCCTTAGAAGATCCAGAAGATGGTCAGGAATTAGATAGTGATGATGAAAAGGGTACTTGGTATTTCGCAGGTACTAAGGACCATGTACGTCAATACAAAGAAAAGTAGCATAAAGATAGAAAAATAAAACGTTTGGCTTAGCCAAACGTTTTTTATTAGAGCAAGATTGCTTTGCGTTCATCTTCAACTATTTGCAGGCCAAAAAGAGGATATTCTTTTTCGGCTACTACGGCGATAAGAGGGATGCCGCGGCCATGCATTTTGCCCACTAATTTTACTATTTTCTTTTTGGTTAAAGCTTTTTGTCCTGGATAAAGCAGACATTTTTCTCCTGCTAAAGTTAATTTGCCCCAGGGCATAGTTTTACCAGCTATTTTTAAATAAAAACTTGTATTGAGATTAAGATCATCAATTAATTGTAATAAGTCCGTTAAGCGCATTTTTCTCGTATAATTAAAGTAAAAATATTCAATATTCAATATTCTTTTGATAATTATAAAATAAAACAGCTTAATTTATTTAGAAAGTGCACGCATATGAAGAAAAAGCTATTATTAACATCACTTCTAGTAGCAGGTACTGGTTTTGCAATTGCTAGTGACTATTTCTTTAAGATGGCAATGACGCCATTTAATAAAAAGCCGGATTCAAAAAAGTTATCAGGTAAAGATTCACTTTATCGCAATAAAGTTTGGTTTAGAGATTTTCCAAAAGAAAAATGGAGTCTTGAAACTAAAAGTGGCTTGACGCTATTTGCCCAATATTTAAATCATGATTCAGATAAAACGGCTATTTTGCTACATGGTTTTATGAGTGATAGCGATAGCATGGGCGGTTTTGCCAAAATGTTCTATGATTTTGGTTATAATGTGCTTTTGCCTGATGCTCGTGCGCAAGGCAGAAGTGCTGGTAAATATATCGGCTATGGCTGGGTTGAAAAAGAAGATATTCGCAATTGGATTAGGCAAGTGATTGCCAAAAATGGTCAAGATAGCAAGATTATTGTGATGGGCCAAAGTATGGGCGGTGCTACCACAATGATGGTCAGCGGTATGAAATTGCCTAGCCAGGTTAAGGCATTTATCGAAGATTGCGGCTATTCAAGCGTTAAAGAGGAGATCATGTATCAAGCCGGTAATTTGTGCAACTTAAATAAGATTGCTCGTATGCCTTTGGTTGAAGCTATTAGCGGAATCAATAAAGTTAAGAATGGCTTTTTCTTGGGACAGGCTTCATCGGTTGAGCAGTTAAAGAAGAATACCAGACCATTCTTGTTTATTCACGGTGGTAAGGATCATTTTGTGCCGACCGAAATGGTTTATCAAAATTATGCTGCAACTGATGCGCCAAAGGAAATCTGGATTGCGCCTTTAGCAGGACATGCCTTGTCTTATCCAATGTATAAAAAGGAATATCAAAAGACAGTTAAGGCTTTTTTGGATAAATATAAGCTCTAATTATTGCAAGCGGTTACACAACCGGATATAATTAATGGTGTGGAAGAGGTAGAAATAAAGTTAACAAATGTAAAATGAACAATAAGTTTTTATCTCCAGAATTGTATTATTGGAAACTTGAAAGATTCTCTATATGTAGAGGTGTCAGCCATAAATCACTTAATTAAATGCTATTTATTAACTGTCTGTGGCTGTTCGCAGAAAACTCCAATTCATTAAAAAGTTACGTTTTATGTAAAGACCCGAACAAGTGAATGTTAATATTGATTGCGATAGCCAATGTTTTAACACAAATCAAACAACTGAAAATCGTGACTATCAATTGATGAGCTGCCTCATCCACTTGAAATTGCGGCTGCAAAGAGACAGGATTGTCCGGCAGCTGCTTTTTTTTATGGCACAAAAAAAGCCTAGTCGTTTGACTAGGCTTATTATTGTTATTATTTACGTAAAACTAATTTAGCAATAGCTTCACAGCGAGGTGTTTGTGGCAACATATCGACATTTTGGATTAAGCGAACGTCGTATGCTTCGCTAAGTAAAACTAAATCTTGAGCTAAAGTTGAAGGATTACATGAAATGTAGACAAAGGTTTCTGGTTTAACGCGTAAGATTGTCTTGATCAAACTCTTTGCTAAACCAGTTCTTGGTGGGTCCACGATCAAAGCGTCGATTGATACGCCGCTGTTTTGCAATTCAGGCAATACCTTTTCGGTAGCACCTTGAATGTAATCAGCGTTTTTAATGTGGTTCAATTCAACGTTGTGTTGCGCATCCTTAACTGCTTCAGGAATAGTTTCAATACCGATAACTTGCTTAACGCGATCAGCTGCTAAAATGCCGAGTGTACCTACGCCACTATAGGCATCGATTAAAGTTTGGTCTGGAGTTAAGTCAAGGTATTTTAAGGCTTCTGAATAAAGGTTAACGGTTTGAACAGGATTGAGTTGGAAGAAAGCACGTGGAGACAAAGCGAATTTCTTGCCCAAAATTTCTTCGACGATTTGGTTTTTGCCCAATAACTTTTCAGTCTTGTTGCCCCAAACTTGTGGGTTTTGCCATTCAGTTTCGTTTTGATAAACGCTGACTACATGATCGAGCTTCATGATTTCTTTTGCAAGTGGGATCAAGTTCTTGAGCTTGTGGTCGATAGTAATTAAGGTAACTTGAATTTCTTTAGTAGCTTCTGATTGACGAACAACCACTGTCTTAATACCTGGCAAGTGACGGCGATAGTTTGCGACTGGAACGTGCAATTTTTCGATTAATTCCTTAATTTCACGTTCTGTTTTTTGGGTGTCTTCATTTTGGGTTGGCATCTTAGGCAAGTCGATTAGACGGTGAGAATTTGGTGCAAAAAGACCCAACTTGGTTTTGCCATGGACGCTTTCAATTTGATATTGTGCCTTGTTGCGGTAGTGCCATGGATCTGGAGCAGGAATAGTCTTTTTAACCTTGTATTTAGCGTAGCCACGTGGGTGATATTTCTTAAGTGACTCAAGCATATTGTTGCGCTTGAATTCAAGTTGCTTGTCGTAGGACAAATGCGATAGCTCTAAACCGCCGATTTCTGGATCAACGCCTTCAGGGAAGTCCACACGATCAGGGCTTTTTTCTTTAATGCGTACTAATTCGCCTTCAATGTAATGAGGGTAGCTCTTCACGATTTTGGCTACGACTACTTCACCTGGCAAAGCACCAGGGATGAAGATGATCTTCTTTTTGTAATAACCGATGCCTTCACCATTGATGCCTAAGCGTTTAATGGTAATGATGACATCTTTTTCGCGTTGTTTATTCTTGGAAAATTTTCTATTCATTATCCTTATTCTTTCTACTAAAAACTAAATTACATTGCTACTAATTGTACTACCTAAAAAAAGTTCTTAGCAAGCATTACAAAAATTTGCTAGCATGTAATTTAGAATATTGCGAGGTGAAAACAAGTGTTGATAACCAAAGTAAGTGCACAACGGCGCCCAGGACGTTATAATATTTTTTTGGATGGCAAGTATGCTTTTTCTGCTAGTGAAAAGACTATAGCTGAATTTGTTTTACTAAAAGGAAAAGAACTAAATGATGATCAAATTGAACAAGTTCGTCAATTTGATGCAGATGCTAAAGCTAGTGATTTAGCCGCTCATTTTTTGAGTTATGAGCCTCGAACCGTGTTTGAAGTTTTACAGTATTTGAAAAAGCACGAGATTTCCGATGAAGCAGCCAATAGCGCTGTTAGTCAGTTAAATGAATTGGGCTATTTGGATGACCGACAATATGTTAGACTTTTTATCAAAAATGACCTTCGTGTTGGTTCCGATGGTCCTAAGAGCCTGCTCCGCAAATTAACGCAAAAAGGTGTTGATCCCGAAATTAGTCAGGTAGAGCTTGATGAAATAGATGATGAGGATTGGATTGACGTCGGCCAGAGAGTGATTAAGTCAATGGTGCATCAAGTGGGAAAAATCTCACAAAGAGAAATTGAACGCAAGATGGGAAGCAAACTGCTGGCTCATGGTTTTGATGGCGGCATTAGCAGCGAAATCATTTCTTCTTTGGATTTGGCAGATGATGAAGATATGCAAATGGAAGCTTTAAAAAAGCAGGGCATTAAGGCATATAAGAGATTCCGTCGTTTTGATGAAACAGAGCGCAAATTTAAGATCAAAAAGTATTTATTCAGTCATGGCTTTTCATCAGGAGAAATTGATGCTTTCTTAAATGGCGAAGTAATTGATTTAAGTGAATTAGCTGAATATTAGTTGAGGAGAAAAAATGAAGAAAACTATCGATGAAAAAATATTTGTAGGTCGTCCTTTTCCATCTAGCTTGATGAATGCACAAAAGAGTTTCATGGAAGCTAACCAACAAATGGAAAATGATGAAACTTTTCAAAAGTTTTTAGCTGACAACGACTTAGAAAATAAACGTACTGCATTGATCGTCTCAGGAGAAGATAATTTCATGTACTGGTACGGCGTGATCGCTAATGCAGATAGCAAAGTGCCAACTGGCTTGATGAAATTTGACTTGCCTAAAGCTGAAGTTGATGAAGAAGTTCAAGAAAATCAAAACCTTGTTTTCTTCAATTTGCCTTTAACTAGCACTGTTTCTACTTTTGTTAAAAAAGTAATGGACAACGGTGTTAAGGTTTACCAAAACTTAGGTGACAGCGATACACCATACATGGTTTGGGATCTTGATCTGGATACAAAAAGACTGACCCAAGATTTCTACTTAAAGGTCAGTGAATAAATAAAAATTAATGTTGTTGCGGATCGATTGATAAGTTGTCGTATTCGACGTAAGCTCCAAGACAAGTTGAAACGAACATAATCAACAACACGAATCCGATTGAATTGCCTACGATTTGGTCTAGGGTCATAATTGAACGGACTAGATATGTTGATGCAAAGCATAAAATGAAGTCTAGAACAATATTAGCGAACAGCAAGAAGTAGCGTCGTCTAATACTGAAGAAACGCAAAAGTTGTTTTAACAAGCCATCATTGGTTTGAACGGCTAATAAATCAACTGGACGTTGAATTGTTGCCTTAACAGCAAACATGATGATTGAGCCAACTAAAGCTCCGATGATCGTACGGCAGATCTCTGCTGAGTGCAGTACCAATGCATTATAGCCAATACCAATAATTGCTAGACTGCAAATATATGGGATAAGCAATAAAAATGTGAAAACAAGCAAGACGTGGCTTTTTTTCATTGTATCCAACCTCCTTAGTCTTATGTGCTATTTTAACATAATGACACTTGCTGTATGCTATAATATCTTTATTTAGATGACTTTTTAAGAAAGAGAGTATACAAATGAGTAGTGATCCTGGAGCGGATAATTTTTTTGACCGCCTGAAAAATAAACTATCAGGCGATAAAAAAGAAGAAACTAAAGATCATTTAGAAAAAGAAATCGTTAATTTACATGATAGTCATAAAATTGACGACAAAGAATTTTCAATGCTTGAAGGAATCCTTGAATTTCAAGGTAAAACGGCCCGTGAAGTAATGGTGCCAAGAACGGATGCATTCATGGTTGATGCGGAAGTGAGCCTTCAGGATAATTTGGATGAGATTTTACGTGAGCCTTATTCACGTGTCCCAGTTTATAAACGAGATAAAGATAAGATCGTTGGCGTCATTCATATCAGAAGCGTTTTGCGCATGGCTAAGCAAAAAGGCTTTGAAAATCTCGATTATGAAGACGTAATGATCGAACCATTATTTGCACCTGAAACAGCTGAATTAGGAGACTTGCTGATGGAAATGCAGCAGACACAAAGGCAGCTGGCTATTTTGATGGACGAATATGGCGGTGTTACTGGTCTAGCAACAATTGAAGACTTGGTTGAAGAGATCGTCGGTGATATCGATGATGAAGTCGATCATACAGAAGTTTTGTATAATCAAATTGCACCTCATAAATACATTATTTACGGCAAGATGCCACTTGATGAATTTAACGAGCAATTTGGTACGCATCTTGAAATGGAAGATGTCGATACAGTAGCTGGGTACGTTATCAATACTCTAAAGATAATTCCAGCAAAAGGGGAAAAGTTGACAGTTGATATTGGAGATGGCAAGACGCTTACCACCAGAAGAATGAAGGGCTCGAGATTGTTGACAGTATTGTTGTCAGAAGATGGACTAAAAAAGGAAGAAGATAAAAAGGACTAATGGATAAAGAGTTAGCAGATAAAGTAAATAAAAGAAGAACCTTTGCGATTATTTCACACCCTGACGCAGGTAAAACGACTATTACCGAACAAATGCTGCTTTTTGGTGGGGTAATTCGTAAGGCAGGTACCGTTAAGGCACGTAAGACAGGTAACTACGCAACTAGTGACTGGATGGAAATCGAAAAAAAGCGTGGTATTTCCGTTACTAGTTCAGTTATGCAGTTTGAATATAAGGGCAAGCGGATCAATATTTTGGATACGCCAGGTCACCAAGACTTCTCTGAAGATACTTACCGTACATTGATGGCCGTTGACTCAGCAGTCATGGTAATTGACTCAGCTAAGGGTATCGAACCTCAAACTAAGAAATTGTTTAAGGTTGTTAAAAAACGTGGTATTCCAATTTTTACCTTTATGAACAAGCTTGACCGTGATGGTCGTCCACCACTAGATTTGATTGCTGAACTAGAAGATTTGCTTGGCATCGAAGGTGTGGCAATGAACTGGCCAATTGGTTCAGGTCAAACCTTGAAGGGTCTTTACGATATTGCTAGCAAACGCGTTGAACTTTACCGTAAAGATGGTCAAGATCGTTTCTTACCATTGAATGATGAAGGTACTTTGCCTGATAGTGAACCACTTAGTCAAGATCCACAATTTAAGGATACCCTTGATGAAATCGACTTGATTAAGGAAGCTGGTAACAAGTTTGACCGTGAAAAGATTGCGATGGGTGATCAAACTCCTGTCTTCTTTGGTTCAGCTTTGACCAACTTTGGTGTAGAAACATTCTTGAATAGCTTCGTTGATTTGGCTCCAGCTCCAGAAAGCCATACTGTAAATGGGGATGAAGAATTGAGCCCAGAAGATCCTGAATTTTCAGGCTTTGTCTTCAAGATTCAGGCTAACATGAACCCACACCACCGTGACCGTATTGCCTTTGTTCGTATTGGTAGTGGTGAATTTAAGAAGGGCTTGGATGTAACCTTAGCTAGAACTGATAAGCCAATCCGTTTGAATAATGCAACAGAGTTCATGTCTAGTGAACGTGTGCAAGTTTCAGATGCGGTTGCAGGTGATATCGTTGGTTTGTATGATACTGGTAATTTCCAAATTGGTGACAGTATTTATGCTGGCAAGCGTAAGATTGTTTATCCACCACTTCCGGAATTTACCCCTGAATTGTTCATGCGTGTAACTGCTAAGAACGTGATGAAGCAGAAGTCATTCCATAAGGGGATGAACCAGTTGGTTCAAGAAGGTGCCATTCAGCTTTACCGCAATTACCAAACTGATGAATACATTTTAGGTGCTGTTGGTCAATTGCAATTTGAAGTATTCCAATTCAGAATGAAGAACGAATATAATTCAGAAGTTGAAATGAACAGTATCGGTCACCGTGTGGCTCGTTGGATTGATCCAGATCAACTTGATCCAAGAATGTCTAACAGCCGTAACTTGCTGGTTAAGGACCGCTATGGCAATCCATTATTCTTATTTGAAAATGAATTTGCAGAACGTTTCTTCCACGACAAATATCCAGATGTTAAATTAACTGAAAAGTTATAATAGACGTAAAAAAGGAGAACTACAAACGTAGTTCTCCTTTTGTTATCTTTAAATTCTGTAATTATTTGTCAACGTGAATTTCAATTACGTGACGGCTCTTATCAACAGTTAAAGTGTATGAAGAATCATAATTCTCGAGCAAACGTTTAATAATGAATTCAACTTCATCTTCACGAACGCGGCGATTGTGGTTTTCAAGCGCAATACCGATTGCATTTTTGCTTTCAGTATAAATGACTGAAGTATTGCCTAAAGAATATACCTTAACGTAGTTGGCATCAGTAGTGTTAAGCTGACTTTGAACCAAATCAGAATAGTTATTGGTTACATCGATTAAATGCATGGATTTCACCTGTCTCTCTTAGCTTTTTCTCTTAATTTTAGTATACCGCAAAACAAGATACATATATTTATTTTTACTTATAAAACTTGTATTAATTTTAGTAATTAACAAAAAAGGTTCTAAGATATTAATCTCGGAATCTTTTTGCGTATAACTTGAATGAGTTTGTTTATTTGTTTGTTAATTATTCTTCGCTAATTACGATCTCGCCATCTTTGACATCAGCCTTTAAGTTCTTGCTGTCAGTGTGGTCGAGCTTGTAGTCAGCAACCTTATCTTCGATTTCTTCTTGAATGGTACGACGAAGTGGACGTGCACCTAAAGCAGGGTTGAAGCCTTCGTCAACTAATTTTTCTTTAGCTGCGTCGGTAACATCAATGTGCAAACCTTGATCCTTAACCATGTTGTTGGTGTTAGCAAGCATCAAGTCAACAATCTTAAGTAAGTCAGGTTTAGTCAATTCGTTGAATTCAATGACGTCATCAAGACGGTTAAGGAATTCAGGCTTGAAGAATTGACTCATGTTGTTTCTAGCTGATTCATTACTTTCGTCTTCATTTTCAGCGGCGAAACCAACGCTAGCATTCTTGATGCCTTGACCTGCGTTAGAAGTCATGATGATGATTGTATCTTTGAACGAAACAGTTCTACCTTGTGAATCAGTCAAACGACCATCATCTAAGATTTGCAAGAAGAGGTTCAAAACGTCTGGGTGAGCTTTTTCAATTTCGTCAAGCAAAATCAAGCTGTATGGGTTGTGACGAACTTGTTCAGTCAATTGACCAGCTTCTTCGTAGCCAACGTAACCAGGAGCTGAACCAATCAACTTAGATACAGAATATTGTTCCATGTATTCAGACATATCGAAACGAATCATGGCATCTTCTGAACCAAACATTTGCTTAGCAAGTTGTTTAGCAAGTTCAGTCTTACCAACACCAGTAGGTCCTACGAATAAGAAGGAACCAATTGGACGACCAGACTTGTTGAAACCGATTCTGTTACGACGAATAGCACGAGCAACTTTGTCAACAGCCTTGTCTTGACCGATAACGTGAGCTTTCAAATCACTAGCCAAATTTTGCAATTGATTTTCTTCTTGCTTTTGAATATCGCCGACAGGGATGCCAGTCTTTTCTTCAATAATCTTGTTCATGATCTTGCTGGTAATAACTGGGGATTTGTCAGGGTCAACTTTTTGATCCTTTACCTTTTTGTATTTATCAATTTGATCACGGTAGTAAGCAGCCTTTTCGTAGTCTTCATTCTTCAAGGCTTCTTCCTTTAATTGTTCAGCTGCATTGATTCTTTCTTGCATCTTATCCTTATCAATATAAGGAATAGTTAAGTTCATTCTTGAACCAGCTTCATCAAGTAAGTCAATGGCCTTGTCAGGCAAGAATCTATCTTGAATGTAGCGAGCAGAAAGCTTAGCAGCAGATTCAATAGCATCGTCTGTGTAGTGAACGTGGTGGTAATCTTCGTAACGCTTTTGAATACCCTTTAAAATACGGGTAGTTTCATCAATTGAAGGTTCCTTAACTTCAACAGGTTGGAATCTTCTTGCTAAAGCTGAATCCTTTTCAATATCGCGGTATTCCTTAATAGTAGTAGCACCTACTAATTGCAGTTCGCCACGAGCTAGGGCAGGCTTAATAATGTTGCCGGCGTCCATACCGCCTTCAGCATTTCCGGCACCAACAATTTCGTGAATCTCATCAATAAATAGGATGATATCGTCATTTTGTTGTAATTCCTTGATCAATTGTTCCATTCTTTGTTCGAATTGACCACGGATACCAGTACCTTGAACAAGTGATACTACATTTAAGGAAATGATACGCTTTTTTTGCAGTTTAGCTGGAACAGAACCGTCAACGATTTCTTGAGCAAGTCCTTCAACTACAGCAGTCTTACCAACACCAGCTTCACCAATTAAAACTGGGTTGTTTTTAGTTCTTCTGTTTAAAATTTCAATGACACGGGCGATTTCTTTATCACGGCCGATTACTGGGTCGATTTTGCCTTTCTTAGCAAGGGCGGTTAAATCTGTACCATATTGATCAAGCAAGCTTCTGCCGCCTTGACCACCGTTTCCGTTGCCACCCATTTGCATTCTTGGGTCGTTGTTTCCCATATTATTGTTGTTTGCGGCATTGTTGTTATTTCCGTTTAATGCGTTGAATAAATCATCAAAGTCGCCAAAAAATTCGTTATTATTGTTATTCATATTTTCTAGATTTCCTTGTTGATTTCTTAATTCTTGATAACAGTGTTGACATAAATTAATCTCTCGGCTTTGGCCGTTCACCTTGGTAAAAAGATGAATAGAGGCAGGCCGTTCATGACAATTTTGGCAAAGCAAATATTCTTACCGCCTTTCATTTAAACTGTACCAAAATTATATTATTAGCACTCGCCTTAGTCAAGTGCTAAGCATTAATAAACTTATTTTTTGTAAGAATAGACAAAATATTAATATTTTTGAAAATTTAGTATAAAGAGTAGAATAAAGTGTAAAAAAATTATAAAATTTGGAAAGTGTGGTGATGTTTTTGGATTATCAAAAAATTTTGGACCAATTGGTTTCAGGCGAAATCAAAGAGTATGAGGTCAAACCTGAAGATGCCTTTGAGCTTCAAAAGACTATAAGGAATTATGGCAAGCGACAGTATATTACTGGTAGGGCTAAAAGAGGCGGTTCTATTGTTTATACCGCGACGAATACTGGTAAGTAAATGATGTAAACTGTTACATTATTGTTGTCTTAACCGTAAAAACATGATAATCTAGTACTCGAATGGGTATTTATTACCAGTTTAATTTTTCAATTTTAAAGGAGATATTCATAATGGAAAAACGCGATTTTCATATTATTGCAGAAACAGGTATTCATGCACGTCCAGCTACTCTTTTAGTACAAGCTGCTTCAAAGTTCGGTTCAGATGTTAACTTGGAATACAACGGCAAGTCAGTAAACTTGAAGTCAATCATGGGCGTTATGTCACTTGGTGTTGGCCAAAACGCAGACGTTACTATTACTGCTGAAGGTGACGACGAAAAGGACGCATTAGACGCAATTGCTGACACTATGAAAAAAGAAGGTTTAGCTGAATAATGACCAAGACTTTAAAGGGAATTGCTGCAAGTGATGGTATTGCCATTGCTCCAGCATATCTTCTTGTAGAGCCTGATCTTTCATTCTCAAAATCTTCAATCAGTGATGTTGATTCAGAAGTATCACGTTACAAGGATGCTATTAAGGAATCAACTACTGAAGTTGAAAAGATTCGTGATACAGCTAAGAAGAGCTTGGGTGAAGAAGAAGCCCAAGTTTTTGAAGCTCACTTAATGATTTTGAATGACCCAGAATTCACTGGTGCTATTGAGAATGAAATTAAGGACTCCAAGATTAATGCAGAAGCTGCTCTTGATGAAACTGCACAAAAGTTCATCTCAATTTTTGAGGGCATGACTGATAATCCTTACATGCAAGAACGTGCAGCCGACGTACGTGACGTTTCAAAGCGTATCATGGCTCACCTTCTTGGCAAGGAATTACCAAACCCAGCTTCAATCGATCATGAAGTTATCGTTGTAGCTCACGACTTAACTCCTAGTGACACTGCTCAACTTAACAAGAAGTACGTTAAAGGCTTTGTTACTGATGTTGGTGGTCGTACTGCTCACTCAGCAATTATGGCCCGTTCACTTGAATTACCAGCCGTAGTTGGTACTGATTCAATTACTAAAGACGTTAAGAACGGCGATATGTTAATTGATGACGGTCTTGATGGTACTGCAATCATTGCTCCAAGCGATGACCAAATTGCAGACTACAAGAAGAAGGGTGAAGACTTCCTTAAGCAAAAGGCTGAATGGAAGAAGTTGAAGGATGAACCTTCACTTACTGCTGATGGTAAGAAATTTACCATTGCTGCTAATATCGGTACTCCTAATGACATGCCAGGTGTACATGAAAATGGTGCTGAAGCCATTGGTTTGTACAGAACTGAATTCTTGTACATGGATTCTTCAGACTTCCCAACAGAAGATGATCAATTCGAAGCTTACAAGAAAGTTATCGAAGGCATGAACGGCAAGCAAGTCATCATTAGAACTATGGATATCGGTGGTGACAAGCACCTAGATTACTGGGACTTGCCAGAAGAAATGAACCCATTCTTAGGTGTACGTGCTATTCGTCTTTCACTTAAGAACGAAAAGATCTTCCGTACCCAATTAAGAGCTTTGCTTCGTGCTTCAGCATACGGTAAGCTTGGTATTATGTTCCCAATGATTGGTACATTGGCTGAACTTCGTCAAGCTAAGGCTATTTTGAATGACGAAAAGCAAAAGCTTATTGAAAAGGGCGTTAAGGTCGGCGATGACTTACAAGTTGGTATGATGATCGAAGTTCCTGCAGCTGCTGTTTTGGCTGATCAATTCGCTAAGGAAGTTGACTTCTTCTCAATCGGTACTAACGACTTGATCCAATACACTATGGCTGCTGACCGTGGTAACGACAACGTATCATACTTGTACCAACCATATAACCCATCAGTACTTCGTTTGATCAAGCACACTATTGATGCTGCTCACGAAAACGGTATTTGGTGTGGTATGTGTGGTGAAGCTGCCGGTGATAATACCATGTTCCCAATCTTACTTTCAATGGGACTTGATGAATACTCAATGAGTGCAACTTCAATCTTACGTATCAGAAGCTTAATGAAGAAGCTTGATACTAAGGATCTTAAGGAATTGGCTAATGAAGCATGCTTCGTTTCAGAAACTGCTGAAGAAAATGAAAAATTAGTCGAAGACTTAATGAAGAAGATTAACAAGTAATTTTCATATTAAATCAAAAAATGAGACCAGTTTTGGTCTCTTTTTTGTGTCTATTTGTTAATTTTTAAATAAAACAAATAAATTCTTCACAAATAATTCACGCTTTTTCTTTAGGATATACTAGGAATTAATATAAAAGATAAAATAGGCACTTACAAAAAAGAAGTTAGTGTGTTATACTGGTTATAAATTAAAGAACGTATACAATTAGTTGTTCTGAGGAGCGTGATTTTTATGGTAGATTTATATGTATCTCCTAGTTGTACCTCATGCCGTAAAGCCAGAGCTTGGCTTGAAAAGCACAATATTCCTTTTAAGGAAAGAAACATCTTTTCTGAGCCATTAACTAAGAAAGAATTGTTGAGAATCTTGCGTATGACCGAAAATGGTACAGAAGAAATCATTTCTACCCGCTCAAGAGCTTTTCAACAATTGAAAATCAATTTAGATGATTTATCAATTGATCAGTTACTTGATTTAGTAGAAAAGAATCCAAGTCTTTTGAGAAGACCAATCATCATGGATGATCGTCGACTTCAAGTAGGTTATAATGAAGATGAAATTCGTCGATTCTTGCCACGCAAGGTGCGTCGCTTAGAATTGGCTGAAGCACAAAAGATTGCAGATTTATAAAATTTTCGAAAGTGTTAGTGTTAATGCTAACACTTTTATTTTAGACAAAAAGTACGCTACAATATACTATAATGATTCATGGAGGTGAGATCCTGTGCAAGTAGATCATATTAATAAAAATACAATTAGGGTCAGAATTGATAAGGAAGAATTAGCACGTCGCGGCCTTAAAGTCCTTGATCTTTTGGGTGATAAAGATAAGATTCAACAATTCTTTTACTCAATCCTTGCAGAAGTTGATACAGATCATACCTTTACCAAGGGTGTGCCTGTAACTTTCCAAGTAATGCCAAATAATGGCGGCCTTGATTTAATGATTACTAAAGTTCAACCCGAAGACGCAAATAATTTGCGTAAGATGATGGGTGATTCAATGAGCGATGATAGTGATTCAACACAGGCGGACTCCGATTCAAGAAGAAGCTTTTTCGATCTTGATCCCAAAGACGATTTAAATACCGAAGTTGATCCGCTAACGCAAGAAGAAAATGAAGCTAATGTCAGTGCAGCTGGTAATAATGAATATTGGAAGTTCCAAAAGCGTCACGCATATCAATTTACTGAGTTAGGCAATGTAATTGAACTAGCTGATAATTTGAGAGTGAGCGATTTGGCTTCAAGTTTGTATTATCAACGTGGTCAATACTATTTGGAATTGGCTTTTCTTGATGAAGATTATGCTGAATTAAAGCCTGCTGATGCTTGGGCAATTGCCAATGAATACGGCATTAAGATTGATGATGAAGAAATGAACACAGTTAAAGAAACTGGTAAGTGCTTGATGGGTCAAGACGCTTTAGGTCATATTCGCTATTACTTTCTTAAACAAGCTAAATGATTAAGAATTTATAAAGAAAAAGAGACGGAAGAAAAATCCGTCTCTTTTTTGCGTAATAAAACATGGGTGAAAAAATATGTATGCAGCCATGTTAGATAAAAAATTAGTGCTTGCGGTAAGTGAAGCTTACCTTGTTAATTCAAGACAAAAGAAATTAAATCAAGAAATATATCGTTGTCCGCACTGCAATAAGAAAGTAATTCTGATTGTTTCGGAGAAAAAATCTGCTTTTTTTAAACATTTGACTAGTTACACTAATTTAATGGGTGAAAAAGAAGAACATCATCAATCAAAAATGCTGTTTAAGGCGGCATTAACTGCTGCGGGATTTGATGCGGCAGTAGAAATACCACTAGCCGATGGTCAGCTTAGAGCAGATGTGTTAGTTGCTGAAAATTTAGCATTCGAAATTCAGTGTGCACCGTTAAGTGATGCTGAATTTAAACATCGGCATTCTTTATATCAGAAAATTGGCGTAACTGATATTTGGGTCGTAGGACAGCTCCACTATTTAAAGCACAGTTTAAAACATACGCAATTGATCTTTTTTAGGAGAAACAAAAGATGGGGTAACTATTATTTAGAAGTTAATCCAGCAAAGAATTGCTTTTGTCTAAAATTTAATGTTTTGCAAGAAGCAGTTACGAAAAAGCTTCGCTATCAAACTAAATATTTCGTACTCGATGAAATAGGTATTAGACAGTTCTGGAATTTTAGGCCGAAGTTGAAAAAGTATGTGGGCAATCCCGTTAACCAAAGAAAATATGTCCAGCGTCAGATTAAGCAGAAAAGCAAATTGGGTTTAAAAGTAGCAGAGCTGCTTTATCAACAGAAATTAAGCTTAGAGGATTTACCTAATAGTATCTTTATTAAATATCGCAATCCTGGAGATGAGAATGTATTAATCAATTACCTACAAAAAAAGCGTCTTAATTAGATGAGACGCAAGTGATTTTGCAAGGGTAGAAAATCGGAAAAGTCTTTTTCACAGCCCGGCATTAGTAGGGTAACCAAATCTTGTTGACTAACTGGGCCATCCAATAGCACGCCGTTTTGATCATCATTTTCATCAAATAAAACGATGGTTGGCGTAGATTTAACGTTCCATTGGTTGGCTAGTTTTTGATCGTCTTCAATTGAGGCTTTTAGATAATCTCCCTGTTTAATGGCATTAATCGTTGACGCTTTAATGTTCAACTTGTCGATGATTTTTTGGAACAATTCCGGTGTATATACTGAAGCATCTTTACTTAGATGTTTTTGCAATTCGTATAAATATCTGCGTGCCTTCTTGTTGCCATAGCTTAATTTAATAGCATGGTAGTTGCGCAAAGCTTCGTAAGTTGCAGTAGAAATACTGCTGATATCCGATGATTTTTGGCCATCTTGGCGTCTGCGAATCATATCATCTTTAACTAAACAAACATTAGCAATGGGAACGTAGTGGTAGCAAACATCAATCCCTAATTCATCAACAGTATTGCGAATTAGTTTTTCTGTATCAAAACAGTAAATCCCTATTGGATTGATGAATAGAAAAATCTCAAACATACTCTCGACCTCTTTGTGGTTTATTCATTGTTACTTTAGCAAGAAAAAAAATCAGTGACAAAAAATATGCTTTATTTTCTATATACTATTTTCTGTGAGCGCTTGCGCGGGCAATTTTATTTTGATTAGTGTTGGCTTTTGTTTGCTTAAAGCCATAATCATGCTCAAGTTCAGTTTGCACTTGTTTGATTAAAGCCGGATCGGTGTTTTCAATTTCCAATTCAAAATCTTGATAGCCATCAGGATAAGATGTAGCATCTAAAGTTAGTTCACAATTTTGTAGGCCGTTCATTAAAATACGACGGGTTTTACTCCAAGTGAAAAGTTGTAGTTGCTCTTTTTGGTCAGAGAAGTGTTGGTCAAGGTAGTCTCCAATGTTGCCTTGAAAATCAACGTGTTCTTGTGCAACTAGCTTTTTGGCTTGGTCATGAGTTAAATTGTCGTTGATTTCGATAACTTCATGGAATTTCTTTTGGACAGGATTAAGGTCAGGCACCTTCATTGTTTGTTCCGCATGATCAGCGTAAATTCTAATTCTGAGGCTGATGCGATGATCTTTTAACAAGTCGTCTGGCGTATCAAAATAATAATTTTCCTGAACAAAATCTGCTCTAATGGGAAAACTATTGACGATTTTTTGATAGACATCTTGTGCTAATAACGTTTTTGCTTCGATTTCACGATTTTTACTCATAATTTTTCCTCCAAACTTATGACTTAATTATATGTTAAAATTATATTGTTTGCTAAGAAAGGGATGTTTTCTCATGGACATAGATTGGGATACTTTCTTGTGGCCTTATAATGAAGCAGTTCGCGAATTAAAGGTTAAATTTCGTTCCCTTAGACAAGGCTTTTTAACTAGGGGAGAACATTCACCAATTGAATTTGTAATTGGTAGAGTAAAAACAGTAGATTCAATTAAAGAAAAAATGACTCGAAGAGTAATCAGTCCTGATGTAATTGAGACTGACATGCAAGATATTGCCGGAATTCGAATCGTTACTCAGTTTGTGGATGATATCTACAAGGTAGTTGATTTGATTCATGCTCGCGATGACATGGAGGTAGTTGAAGAGCGTGATTACATTCAAAATGCCAAGCCTTCAGGTTATCGTTCCTACCATATGGTAATTAACTACACGGTATATTTGCCAGAGGGTCCTAAGACTTTAATTGCAGAAATTCAAATCAGAACTTTAGCAATGAATTTCTGGGCTACTGTTGAGCATACTTTGAATTATAAATACAAGGGTGTTTATCCAGACGATATTTCTAAGAGACTAAAGTCTACCGCTGAAGCTGCTTATAAGCTTGATGAAGAAATGTCATCAATTAAGGATGAGGTCCAAGAAGCTCAAAAGATTTTTACCAAAAACAAGGGTAAGGAAAAATCATGAAAGTAACAATTGCGCATAATAACTATGATAAGACGTTGCAAACAGTGGCCTATTTGAAAAAATTGCTTAAAGAAAAAGACGTCATTTTTGATGCTAAATATCCAGATGTGGTAATTAGTGTTGGAGGAGACGGTACACTGATCAACGCTTTTCATCGTTATGAAAATCAAGTTGATTCTGTGCGCTTTGTTGGTGTTCACACAGGGCACCTAGGCTTTTATACTGATTGGCGTAATTATGATGTCGATAAAATGGTTGACGCATTGCTGTTAACTGATGGCGAAGTTGCTAAATATCCATTGCTTGAAATTAAGATGCTAACGGAATCTGGTGAAACGCGTTATCATCTAGCAGTCAATGAATCTGCCGTTAAAAGAGTATCGCATACGCTGGAAGCTGATGTTTATATCAACGATGAATTGTTTGAAAACTTCCGTGGTGACGGCCTCTGTGTTTCAACTCCTACAGGTTCGACTGCTTACAGCAAGTCGCTAGGTGGTGCGGTTATCCATCCTCGCTTAAAAGCACTGCAAATGACAGAAATTGCTTCAATCAACAACCGTGTGTTTAGAACATTGTCTGCTCCAATCGTGATTGCACCTGATCAATGGATTACAATTGTTCCTAACGCAGATCACTTTGTAATGACAGTAGACGGGGCCAGAATTGATGTTAGAAATGCCAAGAAGATTGAATATCGTATTTCACATCATTCAATTCAATTTGATCGTTTTGGCCACCATCATTTTTGGTCACGTGTACAAGATGCATTTATTGGAGATAGCAAGAATGACTAGTTTATTTAAACTAATTGTGCAAGAAAGAGACCCAAAAAAATTGGGCTCTTTTTTGTTAAAAAAAGGATTTTCACATCAAGCATTAAAACATGCTAGATATAATAATGGCTTGATTTTAGTCAATCATAAAAGAAGATATACCAGTTTTCGGCTGAAAACTAATGATGAAGTGATTTTTGTTACTGGTGAAGAAAAGAAAAATGATTTTTTAAAACCATCTAATAATCCTGTCGAACCAGTTTTGGAAACTAAGAACTATATCATTTTAAGCAAGCCGGCTGGTGTTTTATCGATCCCATCACGTTATGAAGATGATGATGCGATTGTTAATCGTTTGATGTGCTATTTTATCAAAGAAGGGAAAAAAGATCTAAAACCGCATGTAATTACTAGACTAGATCGAGATACATCAGGACTGGTACTGGTTGGTAAAAATGCTGTGGCTCATGCGCGTTTTAGCAAGATTGGCAAAGAACGATTTATTAAAAAATACCATGCTATTGTACATGGCAATTTTGAAAATGATGAATTAACCGGTTTAGTCGATGAACCAATTGGCAAAATTGATTCGGGCGTAAAAAGAGGAGTAATTCCAGATGGCAAATCTGCTCAAACTGAGTATAAGGTTCTTAAACAGGTGTCAGGAGCTAGCCTAGTCGAATTACGCTTGTTAACAGGTAGAACGCACCAGATTCGTGTTCATATGGCTTATTTAGGACATCCTCTTTACGGGGATCAGTTGTATGGAATAAAGGATCCTTTTTCAAGACAGGCTTTAAATTGCTTTTATTTGAGTTTCCCTGATCCATTCAACAGTGAGAAAAACAAAACAGTCGAAATTCCCGATCCAGCTGATATGCAAAAACTCTGGCAAGGACTAATTAATAAAAAATTCTAAAGCTATTAGGATTTGCTACTAAAAAGCTTGCATAAAGAAAACGTTTTCTTTAAAATTAGAAGTGTAATATAAAACTATTCGTGTACAGAAAAGAGGACATCTTTATGTATTATTCCAATGGTAATTATGAAGCCTTCGCAGATCCTAAAAAGCCTGAAGGTGTAGATAAAAAGTCTGCTTACATTATTGGTAGTGGATTGGCTGGTCTTTCTGCAGCAGTATTCTTAGTACGTGATGCCCAAATGAAGGGCGAACGTATTCATGTCTTAGAAGAACTTCCTGTAGCAGGTGGTTCACTTGACGGTGCTGATCGTCCAAATGCCGGATTCGTTGTTCGTGGTGGACGTGAAATGGAAAACCACTTTGAATGTTTGTGGGATATGTATCGTTCAATTCCAAGTTTGGAAATTCCGGGTGCATCATACCTTGACGAATACTACTGGCTTGATAAAGAAGACCCTAACTCATCAAATTGTCGTTTGATTTACAACCGTGGTGATCGTTTACCAAGTGATGGTCAATATGGTTTGGGCAAATGCGCTAACGAAATTGTTAAATTGATCATGACCCCTGAAAAGGAACTTGAAGGAGAAACAATTGAAGAATTCTTCAGCGATGACTTCTTTAAGACTAACTTCTGGTCATACTGGTCAACTATGTTTGCCTTTGAAAAATGGCACTCAGTAGCTGAAATGCGTCGTTATGCAATGCGTTTTATCCACCACATTGATGGTTTGCCAGACTTCACTGCTTTGAAGTTCAATAAGTACAACCAATATGAATCAATGGTTAAACCACTTCTTGCTTATCTTAAAGATCATGGCGTTCAATTTGAATATGATTGCCATGTACAAAACGTCGAGGTAGATCACGAAGGCAATGAAAAGATTGCTAAGAAAATCATTATGACCCAAAACGGTAAGGAAACTGAAATTCCATTAACTCCAGATGACATTGTCTTCATTACCAATGGTTCAATTACTGAAAGTTCAACTTATGGTAACCAAAATACCCCAGCTCCAATTACTCACGCTAAGGGTAGTTCTTGGAAGTTATGGGAAAACTTGGCCAAACAAGATCCTGAATTTGGTCACCCAGATGTCTTCTGTGAAAACATTCCAGAACGTAGTTGGTTTGTTTCTGCGACGGCAACTTTGGAAAACAAGAAGCTTGCCCCATACTTTGAACGTTTAACTAAGCGTAGCTTGTACGATGGCAAGGTTAACACTGGTGGTATTATCACTATTGTTGACTCTAACTGGGAACTTAGCTTCACTATTCACCGTCAACCACACTTCAAGAGTCAAAAGCCAAACCAAATTGTTGTTTGGATCTACGCACTTTACTCAGACACTGAAGGTAACTACATCAAGAAGAGAGTTGTTGACTGTACTGGTAAGGAAATTGCAGAAGAACTTTTGTACCACTTAGGTGTTCCAGAAAGTCAAATTAGTGAAATGGCTAGTGAAGAAAATATGAACACTGTTCCTGTTTACATGCCATACATCACTAGTTACTTCATGCCTCGTCATGATGGTGACCGTCCAGCTGTTGTTCCAGATGGTTCTGTAAACATTGCCTTCATTGGTAACTTCGCTGAATCACCAACCAGAGATACTGTCTTCACCACTGAATACTCAGTAAGAACTGCTATGGAAGCTGTCTACACACTTCTTAACGTTGATCGTGGTGTTCCAGAAGTATTTGACTCAATCTACGACATTCGTCAACTTCTTCGTGCTATGTACTACATGTCAGATAAGAAGAAGTTGGTTGATCAAGACATGCCACTTCCTGAAAAATTAGCTGTGAAGACCGGGATGAAGAAGATCAAGAGAACTTGGGTTGAAGAATTACTCAAGGAAGCTAACTTGATTTAATTTGAAATAAACCATAAATAAAAAGCTTGAGCGATGCTCAAGCTTTTTTTGCGTGCTTTTTAAGACTTTTCATGATTAATAAAATTACTGCGGCAATCAAAGCAATGACGATAAACATGATCACGGCCTTGATGATACGGCTGCTGTCTAAGTGCAGGATGGAGTCGCCACCGTAGGCGTAAATATAAGCAAATGGGGCAACACCAATGATAATTGGAATGATTTGCTTCTTGAATTGTTTTTTGTTAATCATGACATTGACATAACTAACCGTCGCACTCGGGATGAATGGAATCAGATAACCAATCGTTAAAGCAATCATTGGATATTTTTGCGTCGTTAGCAATTTATAAATCTTGCTGTGCGAGATGTTTCTCAGATCATATAATTTCCGCAATAGTTCCATCAGAATGATCTGACCTAAGATATCACTGATCCAATTAATAATAAAGCCAAATGCCGGTCCGTACAAAATACCGTTTAACACACAGAAGATACCATTGGATAAACCAGGAATGGCTACGCAAATAGCGTTTAAAACGAATAGAAAAGCTAGATCTTCAATACCATGGCTACGGACCATTTTTACTAGCAGCTCTTCATTGTGGTGATCAAAGTTAGTCAATAATCTTAATTCAGGCAGGTAGCTTAAATACAGTTTATATAAAAGAAGCAAACCTAATATGCCGCCTAAAATAAATAAACTAATACGAATAATTTTTCGTTTCACTTCGTCACCTTCTATACATAGTCTTTAACTCTATTCTACTTTAATTTTTGACAATAAAAAAGCTATGACGCTTTTGCCATAGCTTGAAAAAATTATTTAGTGAATAAAACACGGGTACCTTCAGGCACTTCGATATCTTTTTGAATAGGTGTTAAAGTTCCAGTACCAGTATTTCTCAAGTAGAGAGTTGCGTTATCAGAATTTTGGTTTGCGGCTACAAGGTATTTTTCACTTTCATCCCAGTTAAAGTCACGTGGGAAGTCACCGAAAGTAGAAACGCGTTGAACTAAGCTTAAAGTATGATCATCGTTTACTTTGAAGACAGCGATCGAATTGTGACCACGGTTAGAAACGTAGATGTATTTGCCATCGTTGCTAATGTAAACGGCAGCAGCACCGTTGTGTTCAGTGAAGTCGTCTGGAATAGTCTTGTAGGTAGCAATATCTTCGAAGTCCCAGGTGTCTTCATTGAACTTGACTACGTTAATCCTGCTGGAAAGTTCACCAACAACGTAGAAGTAGTTGCCGTCTTTAGAAAAGACAATGTGACGATCACCAAAACCTGCTTCGTTCTTGTATTGTGCTAGGTGCTTTAATTCGTTGTCTTCAAGACGATAAAAATCAACAGTATCGTTACCCAAATCGCAGCATACTAAGTTGCCAGCAGGAGTTTCGTCGAAGAAGTGTGGGTGAGGACCGTCTGCTTGTTCTGGACGAGGACCTAAGCTTTCTGGCTTGTGAGTTGTGGTAGTGATTAAATCAAGCTTGCCGCTGTCATTATAACGAAATACTGATAAGACTGCGGTGTGGTAGTTAGCAGTGTAAAGCCATTTCTTATCGCGGTTAATGCCTACGTAAGCTGGGGAAGAACCAGGTGTTAAGTAGCGATCAACTTCGTTTGAGCCACTTTCGTTTACTTTAAAGACACTAATACCACCTTTATCGCCGGCATTGTTAATTGCAAAAATTAAATCGCCATCTTTTTGGAAGTAAGTAGGGCCGCCAACACTGACAATATTTTCAGCCCTGCCTAAACGAGAATCGCTATTTTCACCAGTAAACGGTAATTCGTAAATTCCTTTTGAAGTTTTTTTAGTATATCCGCCGATTAAAACCTTCATATATGTGGCCTCCATTTTAGATATAAAAAATATTAACTAAAACAAGTATACCATGGGAAAAGGGAGCCTGATTATGACTATTTTGCATAAAAAGTGATACAGTTAGAACTATAAGTATAAGCGAATAATTTTTAAGGAGGCGTATGTAGAATGGACGAAAAAAAGATCCGTGAACTATATGCTCAAACTGATATTAAAGACGTTTTTGACAATCTACATTCCTCTGCCGATGGCTTGACGCCAGAAGAAGCTGAAAAGCGACTGAATAAGTATGGCGAAAATACTATTAAAAAGGTCGCTGCAGAATCTGAATGGAAAACATTTTTTAAAAACTTTATTAGTACAATGGCAATTTTGCTTTGGATTTCCGGATTCATTGCAATAGTTTCAGGTACTGTTGAACTAGGAATTGCTATTTGGCTGGTTAATATTATCAATGGTTTGTTTAGTTTCTGGCAGGAACGTGCCGCTAAAAAAGCCACAGATGCACTGAATAATATGTTGCCGACGTACGTTGATGTAATCCGTGGCGGTAAAAAAATGCAGATTGATAGTAAAAAGCTGGTTCCAGGAGACGTGTTTGTTCTACAAGCAGGTAATTCTATTCCAGCAGATGCCAGAATTATTTCAGCTAGTTCAATGCAAGTTGATCAAAGTGCATTGAATGGTGAATCAGTACCAGAATCTAAGACAACTAAATATGATCCTGGTGAAGGTAGTTATGCAGAAAGTAACCTGGTTTATTCAGGTACTACCGTTGGTGCCGGTAATGCACGGGCAATTGCCTTTGCGACTGGTATGAATACTGAATTTGGTCGAATTGCTAGTTTGACACAGAAGCAAACGACGACGTCCAGTCCATTAACAGCTGAACTTAATCGTTTGACCAAACAAATTTCAATTATTGCGATTACGATTGGTGTCATCTTCTTAATCGCTGCAATTTTCTTTGTTAAATATCCTTTTGCTAAAGCCTTTATCTTTGCATTGGGTATGATCGTTGCCTTCATTCCAGAAGGTTTGCTTCCTACGGTAACTTTGAGTTTGGCTCAAGGTGTAAGACGGATGGCCAAAAAACATGCTTTGGTTAAGGAATTAAATTCCGTAGAAACTTTGGGTGAAACGACAGTTATTTGTTCAGATAAAACTGGTACGTTGACTCAAAATCAAATGACCATTCACTATATTTGGACTCCAAGCAATGAATACCAAGTAACAGGTAGCGGCTATGTTAACAATGGTCAAATTGAATTAAACAAAAAGCAATTGTGGTATGAAGAAAATCCAGACTTGCACAAGTTAGTTCAAATTGCTGCCTTGGACAATAATACGTCTGTTGAACCAGTTAAGGATGGCGGTAAGCCTAAGATCTTGGGTACACCAACAGAAGCATCATTGATCATCATGGCTGAAAAGGCTGGCTTTGATAAGCAAAAAGTTTTGGTTAAATACCCACGTTTGCGTGAATTGCCATTTGATTCTGATCGTAAGAGAATGTCAACGATTCACCGTTGGAATGATACACAATACATTATTTTCACTAAGGGGTCATTTAGTGACACGATTAAGCAATGTGATCGTATTCAGGTTGATGGTAAGGTTCGTGAAATGACCGATGATGATCGTCTTCGTGCTAAAAAAGCAAATGCCGAATATGCTTCACGTGGCTTGCGTAGTATGGCATTAGCTTATCGTGTAATTGATCGTGATGTAGATATTAACAAGATGCCAATTGATGAGGCAGAAAGTCATTTAATCTTTGTTGGTTTGACTACAATGAGTGACCCACCTCGTCCAGAAATTTACGACGCCGTTAAACGTTGCCACCAAGCTAAAATTAGAATCATCATGGTAACTGGTGACTCTAAGTTGACTGCTAAATCAGTTGCGGTTCAAATTGGTTTAACCTCTGGTAAAGCTCGCGTAATTTCAGGTAATGAACTCGAAAAGATGAGTGATGATGAATTACGTAAAGCCTTGAAGGGCGAAGTAATCTTTGCTCGTGTTGCACCTGAACAAAAGTATCGGATCGTTAAGAACTGTCAAGCAAATGGTGAAGTTGTTGCTTCAACTGGTGACGGTGTTAATGATGCCCCAGCTTTAAAACAAGCCGATATTGGTATTGCAATGGGACAAACTGGTACAGATGTTGCTAAGGAAGCAGCTAATATGATTTTGACAGATGATAACTTTGCCTCAATCGTCGCTGCTATTGAAGAAGGACGTGCCGTTTACAGCAACATTCGTAAGTTCTTAACTTACATTTTGACTTCAAACGTTCCGGAAGCTATTCCTTCAGTATTGTTCTTGTTCTCAGCTGGTCTTATTCCTTTGCCAATGACGGTTATGCAAATTTTAACCGTTGACTTAGGTACTGATATGTTACCTGCATTGGGATTGGGTGCTGAAGCTGCTGATCCAGATATTATGAATCAGCCACCACGTAAACGTAGTGAGCACTTGTTAAACAAAGGCGTTATGATTAAAGCCTTCTGCTGGTATGGTTTGTTATCTAGTTTAATTTCAAGTGGGGCATACTTCTTTGTTAACTGGCAAAATGGTTGGCCAGCTAAAGGTTTAGCTGCAAGTGGTTCAGTTTACATGCGTGCCACTACCATGGTTTTGGGTGCGATTGTCTTTACTCAGATTGCCAACGTTTTGAACTGTCGTACCAATAAGACTTCTATTTTCAAGAAGGGCTTGTTTAGTAACAAGAATATCTGGTACGGTATTGTCTTTGAAATCTGCTTGTTCTTTGTTTTGACAGTAACTCCAGGTATTCGTCAATTATTTAACACTACGCCATTATTCGCTTCAGATTGGCTATTCTTGTTCTTATTGCCAATCCCATTAGTACTTCTTGATGAAGCAAGAAAATGGTTAATGTATCATAAGCAAAATAATTAAAATAATCAATGATTTTTAAGCTGCTTAAGTTTTTAAGCGGCTTTTCTTATGCTAAAATTATTTTTAAGGAGATAATTATTATGAAATGGATTTCAACTATTAAGAAAATTGGTAAAAAAGCTGTTGATAGCAAAGATGGCATGGTAATTTTATTCGGTGAAGGTGCTAACAAGGAACTTGAAGATGTTTCAGTTATCCAAAAGTTCGACGAAAGCACCCCAGTTAGTGGCTTTGTCTTCAAGAAAGGCGACACCATTACTGTTGACGGTCAAACTTATGTAGCAAACTATGTAGGTCCAATGGTTGAAAGCAACATGAAGGCCTTGGGGCACGCTACTTTATTCTTCAACCGTCCAGTATCAAAGGCACCTTTAGCTAACGCTGTTTACTTTGATCCAGATGTAGCTCAACCAATGCCTAACTTTAAGGTAGACGATGATATTGTTTACGAGCACATTTAATAATTAGGACAGGTAGATGGATTATAAACAAAAACATAAGGGCGAAACAGTATTTAAAAAGTGGTTTTTAAATAATCGTTTTAGTATTGTTTTAGTCAACATCTTATTGTTCTTTTTAATTATCTGGGTTTTCAATAAAATATCATTTGTCTTAAATCCAGCTTGGGTTTTCTTTAGTGCAGTTTTGCCACCACTATTATTGGCGGTTATTCAGTACTATATTATGAATCCCTTGGTTGATTGGCTGGAGAGAAAGGCGAGGGTACCGAGAGTATTAACAATTGTTGTTCTGTTCTTATTCGTAATTGTTGTCCTGATTTGGATTATCAATATTTTGGTACCTATTGTTCAAAACCAGATCAATTCTTTGATTAAGAATTGGCCGCATATTTGGGATGATGCTGTTAATGCAACGCAGAATGCCTTGAGCGATCCGCGTTTGCATCCCGTAAGAGGCAGCATTAAAAACATGATCGACAATACGCAGAAAACTTTATTTAAATCAGGTCAAAGTGCGATTAACACTACTTTAGGCAATATTTCATCTGCCGTAAGTATTATTACGATGGTCGTGATGACTTTAATCACTGCACCGTTTATTTTGTTCTTCATGTTAAAAGACGGTCACCAGCTTCGTCCATACATTACAAAATTCGCACCAGAGAAATGGCAACCTAGTTTCAGCAAATTGCTTTATGACATCAACTATGCATTAGCATCATATATTCGTGGTCAGATTACTGTTGCCTTCTGGGTTGGCGTAATGTTTGCAATTGGCTATTCAGTTGTTGGCTTGCCTTATGGGGCAGCACTAGCAATCTTAGCTGGTTTCTTAAACTTGATTCCATACTTTGGTACGCCGATTGCTTTGATTCCGGTAATCGTAATTGCGATCATGACTTCTGGCTCAATGCTGGTTAAAGTTTTAGTTGTCTTTGTAATTGAACAAACAATTGAAACAAGAGTTTTGAGTCCATTGGTGATGGGCAACAAGATGGCCATGCACCCTGTTACTACGATCTTGCTTTTGATCGGTGCAAGTTCCGTTTGGGGACTTTGGGGCGTAATTTTTGGAATTCCAATTTATGCAATCTTGAAGATTATTGTGTCTCGCGTGTACAATTATTATCGAAGAGAATCTGAAATTTTTAGCGAAACGGATGCTGCTTCTTTAACCACGGGGGATGCAGATAAAACAACGAAAAATACTGCTAAATAGTTTTAAAGCGTGGCTTAAAAGCTACGCTTTTTTGATTAAGGAGCTGTTTGAATGACAAATCACGTAGTTTTATATGAACCATTAATGCCAGCAAATACTGGTAATATTGCACGTACCTGTGCTGGTACAAACACTGTCTTAGATTTGATTGAACCATTAGGCTTTCAAATTGATAATAAAAAGATGAAGCGTGCAGGGCTAGACTATTGGGATAAAGTTGAAGTGCATATGCACGATGACTTAAATGCATTTTTAAAGACATTGGGTCCAGACGATGAAATGTATCTTATTTCTAAGTTCTCATCAAAGAATTATTCTCAAGTGGATTACACTGATAAGAATAAGAATTATTACTTTGTTTTTGGTAAGGAAACTACTGGTTTACCTGAGACATTTATGCGTGAATATTACGACCGCAATTTAAGAATTCCAATGTCTGATAATATTCGTTGCTATAATTTATCCAATTCAGTGGCCATGGTTTTGCTTGAAGCACTTCGTCAACAAGGCTTTCCAAACATGGAAACAACCCACCACTATGAGAATGATAAGTTAAAAGACGATTATGACCGTCCAGAAAGATATGAACGTAATTTAGGAGAAAATAAATAATGGATTTTGAAAAACAAACACCCGTAACAGTACAATCATTTCACTATGATTTAACTGACGAAAATGCCAAAGCTAAGAGTGAAGTTAACCCAGGAATCAGAAAATTAGACGTCAGTGGTGATGATGAACACTCAGAAGAAAATGGTAGCTACTACGATGTTGCTGTCTTCTTTGACGTAATTCCTGAACCAGTTGAATTCGAAGTAAGCGGAGCAATTCACCAAATTGTTCAAATTAAGGATTATCACGGTGATGGTTCTGATATTGATAACGCTGACTGGCAATTACTTAGCAGACCACTAGTTGAATATATTGAAACTTTGACTTACGAAGTTACGCAAGTTACATTCGATAAACCTGTCAACTTGAACTTCAAGGCCAACTTTTAGTCACTAATTAAGGTGAGTACATGCCTGTAAAAAGGAAAAAGAGAAAGATAAAAACTAAAAGAAAATATAATAAAAGCAAGGCTAAAAAGCAGAGCTTAAATTGGAGCATTGTAGGACTGGTACTAATTTTAGTATCAGTTTTGGCGTTTATGAGGTTCGGCATTTTAGGCAAGCAAATTGCTAATGTGATTCGTATGCTTTTTGGTGACTCATATCTGTTTGCAAGCGGCTTATTGGCATTATTTGGCCTAGTAAACTTGATTTATAATCAGCCGATTCATTTAACCGTTAAGCGTTCTATTGGTCTGAGTTTAACTTTTATTGGGGTGCTGCTATTACAAAGCAATTTATACTTTGAACATGAACTGGTTAATAGCGGTTTTTTGAACTCATTTTGGCATGCAATGTCTGCAGAATTTGGCCGAGCTGGCGTAACTGAAAGCGTCGGGGGCGGTTTTGTAGGTGCATTAGGCTATCAAATTTTTTATCCATTGCTTGGGCAAATCGGCCTCAACGTTTTTGCCGTGCTGCTTTTGCCGATCGGTGTTCTCATGTTCTTTGACGTTAAGTTCAGAACGATTATTGAGAAGTTTCAATCGATCAGTCAACTCTTTATTCAGAGAAATAAAGAAGCCGGAGCCAAATTAAAGGATAAGTATGGGGATGCCATTGAAAAGAGAAAGCAGGCGCATTTAGCCAAAAAAGAAGATGAGCCTGCCGATCCAGATAAGCCAATCTTTCCTGACGTAGCTGATTTTGATCCTGATGATGACGATGAAAAGGAGAACACGGAAGATACTACGCCAGCTGTACAAGATGTTGCTCCTGAACCCGAACCAGAGCCAGAACCGCAGATTCAAATTGCCCCTCAACACGGTGAGGCTGAAAAGGATTTGCCTAAATCTCATTCATTTGCCGATGAAGATAAAAAATTAGAGCAAGAATTAGGCCAGGTAGATCATGGGGAACTCAAGACAAACGAACCCGTTAATAAGGCATATAAAATGCCGCCGCTTAGCTTGCTTGATCCAATTAAGTCGACCGACCAAAGTGCTGATCGTGATTTGATCAAGAAAAATACGCAGATCTTGCAATCTACGTTTAAGAGTTTTGGCGTCAAAGTTATCATTAAAAAGGCTATTTTAGGACCAACAATTACGCGGTATGAAGTTCAGCCTGCCGTTGGTGTAAAAGTTAGTCGAATCGTTAACTTGGCAGATGATTTAGCCCTTGCTTTAGCAGCTAAAGATATCAGAATTGAAGCGCCTATTCCAGGCAAACCTTTTATTGGTATCGAAGTTCCTAACCGAGCAACTTCCGTAGTATCCTTTAAAGATGTAATGGAACATCAAGATAAAAAGGCTAAAAAAGTTCCAATGGATGTGCCTTTGGGTAAGGATGTTACAGGAAGCATCATTTCGGCTAATTTAACTAAAATGCCGCACTTGCTGATTGCCGGTTCTACTGGGTCAGGTAAGTCTGTAGCGATTAACACGATTTTAGCCAGCATTTTGATGAAGGCTAGACCAGAAGAGGTTAAGCTGGTTTTAATCGATCCTAAAATGGTAGAATTGTCGGTTTATAATGGCGTACCTCATCTGCTGATTCCAGTCGTAACGGACGCTAAACTGGCTTCTAACGCTTTACGCAAAGTCGTTAAAGAGATGGAGCGCAGATATAAATTATTCGCTGCTGGCGGCGTTAGAAATATGGATGAGTACAACCGCAAAGTTGCTGAAAACAACCAGGATAAAACTAAGCCAGCTATGAAACCATTGCCTTATATTTTGGTCGTGGTTGACGAACTTAGTGATTTGATGATGGTGGGTGGCCACGATGTTGAAGGAGCAATCGTTCGTTTAGGTCAGATGGCCCGTGCTGCCGGAATTCATATGATCTTGGCTACTCAGCGTCCTAGTGTTGATGTTATTACTGGTTTAATTAAGGCCAACGTCCCATCACGTATTTCATTTGCCGTTTCCAGTGGTGTAGATTCAAGAACTATTTTGGATCAAACTGGTGCGGAGAAACTACTGGGTCGTGGTGATATGCTTTATATGCCAATTGGTGCTTCCAAACCTGAACGTGTTCAAGGAGCTTATATTGCTAGTGATGAAGTTGAACGCGTGATTGATTGGGTTAAGAAACAGCAAAAAGTCGATTACGATGAAACAATGATTCCTAAAAAAGGTGAGAGTACATCAAATGATGTAGGCAATAATGACGAACCAGAAGATGAGTTCTATAATCAAGCTGTCGATTTGGTTCGTCGTCAGCAAACTGCCAGTGTATCAATGCTGCAAAGACGCTTTAGAATAGGCTATAACCGTGCGGCTAGAATCGTTGATGAGATGGAAGCCAAAGGAATCGTTGGCCCATCAGAGGGATCAAAGCCGCGCCAAGTATTGGTGCCACCAGTAAAGAATGAAGGTAACTCAAACAATGCTAACAACTAATATTGAAATTAGAAAAAATAAAAAATTTACAACAGCCGTAGTGGGCTGTTTTTTGCGTTTGCCACTTACTAGTCATAATCTTGCCTTTTCTAGTTTGCTTGCACGCTTGCAGATGAACACTTCATTGGCTTATCCAACGATTGCTACTCAGCAACAGAAGTTGGCCCAGCTGTATGATCTGCAATTTGATGTATTACCACAGCTTTTTGGTAAAGAGATCATTCTTACTTATTATGCTAATTTTGTAGAACCAGCTGAAATTCTTGATCCAGATTATACATATGATGAAATAATTGAGACGCTTAGTCAAATCATTAAGTCGCCTTCATATGATCAAAATCTACTTGCTTATGCAAAGCGCCAGCTGGAAGAAGATTATAATGAACTAATGGAACAGCCAGCTAATTATGCCATTGATCGTTTCTTTAAATTATGGTATCGAGATCACCCTGATTATGCGGAAAACTTTATGGGGCCAATTCAAGAAATCAAAGATGCTGGCTTAGACGGAATGAACAATTTTGTTAGCAGCTTGCGCGACGTGCCCATGGCAGTACTAGGCATGGCCCGCGACAATAATCAATTAACCAAATTGGTTAACCAATACTTTAGAGGCGCCGGCATTATCAAACAATTTGAGGTAGACGATTTAACTATTCCGGCAGAAAATAATCCACTTGAAAAGACGGAAGAGCAAGATAATGCTCAAGCACAATTATTAATGGGCTTTGGTTTTAAGCAAAAAATCACGTATCAAGGTCAAATTGCCGGTTTACTATTAAGTCAATATTTAGCTGGTGATCAATCTTCAAAGCTATTTAATCAAATTCGTGAAGAACTAGGCGCAGCTTATGATGTAGAAGCAAATAGTTTTGCTAATAACAATTTGTTTTTGATAAATGCTGGACTTGATCCGGCTAAAATCGAAGATGCTAAACGAATCGTATTTAATGAAATGCAACGGATAGCAGATGGAGAGATTGATGAGGCTTTGTTTAAGAAGTCTCAAAAATCGCTTGAGCGTAACACTAAGATTGGCTTAGACGGACAAAACTGGCAGTTAGGACAGGCCCTGCGCAGTGCACTATTTCCTGAGTATACGAATTTTGATCGTGCAGCTGCAATTAAACGAGCAACGTCTCATCAATTAGTCGATTTTGTTAAAAATCTATTCTTTAATGAAAGCTATATTTTAAAATGATCATACCTAAGATAATTAAAAGAGAATATAAATCAGGCTTTAAGGCCGAAGTGATTTTAAAACCGCATTTTTATCAACGTTTTTTTGGCATTATTATTGATTTTGGTAGCAGTGATCCACAAAAAGTTGCCGGTTCAGCCCATTTTTTAGAGCATAAGTTATTTGCTAAAAAAGATGGTGACATTTCTCATAAATTTGAAGAAATCGGTGCAGATGTAAATGCCTTTACTTCGTTCAATGAAACAATGTTTTATTGCAGCGGTATTGACCATACACCTAAAATGATTGATCTGTTGTTTGAACTAGTTGGCCAGCCATATTTCACCAAGCAAAACATCGCTAAGGAAGCACCAATTATTACGCAAGAGCTGGCAATGTATAAAAACGATCCTATTTGGGGCCTCAATAATGCCATTATGACTGAGATGTTTGGTCATTCTAACTTAGGCGTCGAGGTAGTTGGTACAGAAAAATCAATTGCTAGCGTAAATAAAAGTAATTTAACTGATGCTTATAGTAAGAATTATGTCCCAGCAAAAATGCAGTTTATTGCATGTGGCGATTTCTCAGATAACCAAGTTAAGACGATCTTGAGACAAGTTGGAAAATTACAAGAAAAATACTTCCAAGCTGCTAAGGCAGAACTAGATCAAAAAGAAGCACCCGTGGGTGAAATGAAGGACATCGTTTTGCCTGTAAAGGGAAATTCTAGAGCGTTCGGAATTGGTATTCGTTTTGAAAACTTTAAAAAAGTATTATCAAGTTTTGATTTGACTCAAATTCTGCTTGAAATAATGTTAGAATCAAAATTAAGTGTGATGGGAACTTGGTTTGAAGAGATGCGAGACAAACAAATATTGACCAATCCGCTTCAAATCTCAGTTAATTACACTAGACAGGGCGATTTTACGACCATTTTTGGTGTAAGCCAACAAGCTGACAAAGCAATTCAAGAAATAAAGCGTGAGTTGACTAAGCCAGTAGCTAAGAATTCTGAAGAATATCATTTTCTTAAGAAGAATTTTGCTTTGCAAAAAGAAGAATGGTTAGCACGTACTGTTAGGACAATGAATGATCTTTCATCTTTGGCAATTGAAATGATTGAGGAAAATCTGGATCATGAAAATTTGAATTTGAATTTGAGAAAGCTACAAGTAATGGGCTTTGACGAATTTAATCAGTTATGCAAACAATTGATGAAAGATAGTACAATTTGTTCAGCTTATTTAGATCCTGATGGGGAGTGATATTGAATGAAGCGAGCAATTGTGTTTGGTGCAACCGGTGGAATCGGGCAAGAGATTTGCCGAGATTTAGCCGCTGAAGGCTGGTCGCTCTACTTGCACTACAATTCACATGAGCAAACGGCATTGGACCTAGGCAAAGAGTTATTTGCTAAATATCCTAGTCAAGATTTTTTACTAATTAAATTGGATTTTGCATCAAGTGATGCTGAGCTGGCAGACTTTGTAAAAAAGCTTTTGCCAGTAAATGCAGCTGTCTTTGCTCAAGGAATTACCAAGTACGGTTTTTTAGGCGATGAAACACTTGATAACATTACTAAGTTAATCAATGTAAACCTTACTGTACCGATAAAACTGACTAAGCTGTTAGAATCGCAATTAATGCGGCAAGACTATAGTCGGATAGTTTATCTAGGATCCGTTTATGGCGGCGCAGGCAGCGCGCTTGAGGCTGTTTATAGCGCAACTAAAGGCGGGTTAACGCGTTTTGCCCAGGCATATGCTCGTGAAGTCGCATCTAATAATTTAACGGTTAACGTGATTGCTCCAGGTGCCGTTAAAACTAACATGAATGCCATCTTTTCTGAAGATACGATTCAGGAAGTACAAGATGAGATTCCTATGGGGCGTTGGGCTAAAGCAAATGATATTTCATATTGGGTAACGACTTTGTTAAATAAGCGTAGCGGCTACTTAACAGGACAAACTATTTATGTAACTGGCGGCTGGCTTTTATAACTAAGACGTTGCAAGTGAATTTTTATGGTATACTCAATTTGTTAAACTTAATTTTGAAGAGGTAAATATGGCAGACATCGGAGATAAATTAAAGAGCGCCAGAGAGGCTAAAGGACTTTCAATTCAAGATATCGAAAAGGCAACTAAGATTCAAAGCAGATATCTTGAAGCAATTGAAAACAATGAATTTGATAAGCTTCCAGGTGATTTTTACGTTAGAGCATTTATTAGACAATATGCTCAAGTTGTTGGCTTAGATGGTAAGGAACTTCTTAGCGACTATCATGAAGATATTCCTGAATCCAAGCCGGATGAATACGTAGAAAACTCGATTGACAATAAGAGTGAAGAAGTACGTGAGACTACTGATAATAAGAAGAATCTGTGGAAGAATTACTTGCCACGGATTGCGATCGTCCTTGGTGTTATTATCGTAATCTTGGTTGTATATGCCTTATATGCACGCTTATCATCTGGTGGTCAACAAAATGAAGCAGATAATAGTGGTGTAACTGTTTCATCACAAAAATCATCATCTTCTTCATCAAAGAAGCCAGCTAAGAAGGTGGCTGTAAGTCAAGTTAGGGTTAAGAAGATCAGTGATAACGAATACCGTGTTACTGGTTTGAAGAATAACCGTCGTTTAGTTGTTCGTGCAGGCTCAACTCAAAATATTTCTGCCAGCGTATCTACTGACGGCAACACTACTTGGCAATCAACTTTAATCGCTAAGCAAAAGCATACTGTGGCTCTCCCATCTAATGTACAACGAGTAGTAGTAACTTTAGGTAACGACAATGGTACTTCAATTACCATCGGTGGCAAGAAGATTCCTTATGCACCAAACAATGCATACCGTACCATTACTTTGTTGATTGGTAAGGCTAAGAGAACTTCACACAATTCTAATACCAAAAACGATTCAAACAACACAAACGATAACAATTCTACTAACAACGGTGGTTCAAATACTCAAAGCAGACAAACTCAAAGTAGCACAACCACTACTAGCAGAACTGAAACTCAAAGTAGCCGTACGCAATCATCAACTACTCAAAGTAGTCAAGCTAATGAACAAAGCAGACAAACACAACAATCATCTGCTGCGCAATCATCAACTACTACCCAAGGTAACGCTGGTGGTAACAACAGCGGTGGCGACAACGGAAACAATGGTAATTAAGGCTTAGGAGAAGTAAAGAATAATGAATTTACCTAATAAACTTACTGTATTTAGAATCTTTTTGATTCCAGTATTTATGTTAATTATAATTTTTGGTGGGGATGCACATACGGTAGCTGCAGGTTACACCGTTTACTGGAGTAGAGTAATTGCTGCGATCGTATTCGCAATTGCTTCAGCAACCGACTGGTTTGACGGTCATATTGCTCGTTCACGTAACATGGTTACTAACTTTGGTAAGTTTGCTGACCCATTGGCAGACAAGATGTTAACTATGACTGCATTTATTTACTTAGTTGACTTAAAGCTTGCTCCAGCATGGGTTGTAGCAATTATCGTTTGCCGTGAATTAGCAGTTACTGGTTTGCGTTTAATCTTGGCAGAAAACAAAGGCCAAGTTTTGGCAGCTAAGATGCCAGGTAAGATTAAGACCACTTGCCAAATGCTTTCAATCATTTTCTTGTTGATTGGTAACTTCTGGTACATTGGTACTATCTTACTTTACTTAGCATTGATCTTTACTATTTACTCAGGTTACGACTACTTCCACCAATCATGGGGCGTATTCAAGGGTTCAATGTAATAGATTATTAATAATTGATTAAAAGAAGCAAGTTTTTGCTTCTTTTTTTATTTTCTCAGAAAAAAATGAGCCTTTTTTGCGTAATAAAAAGTGTGGGGAAAATGATTTGAACATTCGTTTGCATTTTGCTTGCAAATTGGTTGTTGAACAAAGTATAATTATTAAGTACGAAAATTTAGGAGGTAGCAATGGCCAAAGATGAAAAGCAAGCTGCATTAGACGCAGCTCTTAAGAAAATTGAAAAGAACTTTGGAAAAGGTGCCGTTATGCGTATGGGTGAAAAAGCAGATACGCAAATTTCAACAGTGCCAACCGGTTCACTTGCCTTAGATGCCGCTATTGGTGTTGGTGGTTATCCTCGTGGCAGAATTATCGAAATTTATGGTCCAGAATCATCTGGTAAGACTACTGTAGCCCTTCATGCAGTTGCTGAAGTGCAAAAACGTGGCGGAACAGCTGCTTATATCGATGCCGAAAACGCAATGGATCCGGCTTACGCAGAAGCTTTGGGCGTGGACATTGATTCATTGATTCTTTCACAACCTAATACTGGTGAAGAAGGTTTGCAAATTGCCGATACCTTGATTTCCAGTGGTGCGATTGACATTGTGGTAGTTGACTCTGTAGCTGCCTTAGTACCACGTGCCGAAATTGAAGGTGAGATGGGGGATGCTCACGTCGGCTTGCAAGCTCGTTTGATGAGTCAAGCTTTGCGTAAATTATCAGGTACCATTTCTAAGACTAAGACAATTGCGATCTTTATTAACCAGATCCGTGAAAAAGTTGGTGTCATGTTTGGTAACCCTGAAACCACACCAGGTGGTCGAGCACTTAAGTTCTACTCAACTATTCGTCTTGAAGTAAGAAGAGCAGAACAAATTAAGCAATCAGGTGATGTTCTTGGTAACCGCGTTAAGATTAAGGTTGTTAAGAACAAGGTTGCTCCACCATTCAAGGTTGCCGAAGTTGATATCATGTATGGCAAGGGTATTTCACAAAGTGGTGAATTGCTTGATATGGCTGCCGACAAGGATATTATTGATAAGGCTGGTTCATGGTACTCATACAAGAATGACCGAATTGGCCAAGGGCGTGAGAATGCCAAGAAGTATCTTGAAGATCACCCAGATATTTATCAAGATATTCAAGAACAGGTTCGTAAGGCTTATGGAATTGACGAAAAGTCAATTGCTGATCGCGAGAATCCTGAAAAGATCAAGGAAAAGCATGAAGAAGCACAACAAGAAGAATCTGATGCCAAAGATGCTGAAAAAACTAAATAATATTAGTCTTTACCTTGGAATTTATTCCAAGGTTTTTTTATCATGATTGACATGGACTCATAGGTTCTTTATCATAAAAGTTGTGTGAATAATTCTAAAAAAAGGCGATAGTAATCATGAATACAATAATTATGATTCCCGTCGCAACTGCCATTGTTTCACTTTTGGTGGGTACAGGCATTGGTTATGCAATTCGTAAGCATTCTTGGGAACAAAAGGCCCAGAATGCGCAAAATGATGCAGACCATATTTTGGCTGATGCTAGAGCACAGGTAGCTGCCGCTGAAGCAGAAGTCAACGCACAGAAGCAAGCAGCAGAAGCTGTTAAGCAAAGTGCTGAAAATACTAAGAAAGAAAAGATTCTTGAAGCTCAAGAACAAATTCGTGATTTTAGGCAAAAAACCGAAGATGAGTTAAATGTCAAAAAGGACAACTTAGCTCGGGAAAAGAACCGTTTACAACAACGTGAAGATACCTTAGATCATAAGACTTCTTTGTTAGATGAAAGAGAAACTGGACTCACGCAAAAAGAAGATCAATTAAAGCAGCAAGATGCTAGCTTACAGGCGAAGTTAACTGAGGCTGATGAATTAGTTGAAACCAGACGGCAAAAACTTTATGACGTAGCTAAATTAGACAAGGAACAAGCTAAAAAGATTGTTCTTGATCAATTATCTGATGAATTAGTTAAAGAACGGGCTGAAATGATCAGAAACAGCAATGAAGAAGTTAAAGCTAAAGCTGATCATTTTGCCAATCAAGTCATTGTTGATGCCATTCAAAGCAGTGCAGCAGATACTGTAGCCGAGACTACCGTATCTGTTGTTGACTTGCCAAATGAAGAAATGAAGGGACGGATTATTGGTCGTGAAGGTCGCAACATCCGTTCATTTGAGGCTTTAACTGGAATCGATCTAATTATCGATGACACACCAAAAGTTGTCACACTGAGTGGTTTCGATCCTATTAGACGTGAAATTGCCAAGAGAGCAATGGAACGATTAATCAAGGATGGTCGAATTCACCCAGCTCGCATTGAGGAAATGGTTGATAAGGCCAGAAAAGAAGTAAACGACGATATTTACGAAGCTGGTGAAAGTGCCTTGATGGAATTAGGTATCCATCGAATGAACCCTGAATTGGTTAAGACACTTGGTCGTTTGAAGTATCGTACTTCATATGGACAAAATGTTTTGTCTCACTCAATTGAAGTCGGTAAGCTAGCAGGTACTATGGCTGCGGAACTTGGTCTAGATGAAAAATTAGCGGTTCGCGCGGGATTATTACACGATATTGGTAAAGCCATCGATCATGATATCGAAGGTTCCCACGTAGAAATTGGGGTTGAATTAACCAGAAAATATCATGAACCCGATGTTGTAGTTAACGCGATTGCTGCTCACCACGGTGATGTGCCTAAGTTATCGTTTATTGCTGAACTTGTTGTTGCAGCAGATACGATTTCTTCAGCTCGTCCAGGTGCAAGAAGCGAGAGTTTGGAAAATTACATTAGACGTTTAACTGAACTAGAAAAAATTGCTAAGAGCTATCAAGGCGTTAAGCAAGCTTATGCTATTCAAGCAGGGCGTGAAGTTCGAGTTATGGTTGAGCCTGATGAAATTTCAGATGATCGAACAGTAATTTTGGCACGTGATATCCGTAATCAAGTAGAAAAGGAACTGGATTATCCAGGAAATATCAAGATTACCGTTATCCGTGAAAAACGTGTTGTAGCAATTGCTAAATAAAGAAAAAGGTTTGGAATGCAAAGTTCCAAACCTTTTTTCGTTATTTGTACAAAAGCTTGTCTACTTGTATAATTAGAACAAGTATATAAGGAAAGTAGCCACATATGTTTAAAATTATTGTTGAATTATTCTTATTAGTAATTATTTCAGCGGCCATTACACCTTTTATTAGGCGTCTTGCCTTTGTACTGGGTGCCGTTGATAATCCTAATGCTCGTCGTGTTAATAAGAAACCAATGCCAACTATCGGGGGACTAGGCATTTTCGTTACTTTTAACATTGGCGCTTTTGTGCTTTTAAGAGAGCAGTTCCCTACTCATGAAATTTTTTCAATTCTGCTAGCTTCCAGTGTAATCGTGCTGACAGGATTAATTGATGATATTTTGGAATTGAAGCCTAGACAAAAAATGTTTGGTATTTTTATTGCCGCGCTGATCATCTATTTCTTAGCGGGCATCAGAATGAACGTGTTGAAGCTTCCTTTCATTACACATGAAATCAATTTGGGCTGGTGGAGTTTTCCAATTACCATTTTCTGGATATTAGCGTTAACTAATGCTGTTAACTTAATCGATGGATTGGATGGACTAGCCGATGGAGTTTCGATGATTTCTTTAACTACAATGGGAATTGTCGGATATTTCTTCTTGCACACGCATCAGCTTTACGTGCCAATTGCTTGTTTCATGCTGGCAGCTTGTTTATTAGGCTTTTTGCCATATAATTTCCACCCAGCTAAGATCTTTTTAGGCGATACTGGTGCGCTCTATATCGGTTTTATGATCGCGGTTTTATCGTTAAAAGGCTTGAAGAACGTCACCTTTATTTCATTGCTCGTACCAATCATTATTTTAGGTGTGCCAATCACCGATACGGTTTATGCAATGATTAGACGTAAGCTTAATAAAAAGCCGATTTCAGAAGCTGACAAGCACCACTTGCACCACCAGTTAATGCGAATGGGGTTAACTCATAGACAAACAGTGTTAACTATTTACGCATTATCATTAGTCTTTTCATTTATTTCACTATTATTCTTGCTTTCACCAGCTTGGGGTACTTGGCTCTTGATTATCGGCTTGCTATTTGCTCTTGAGTATTTCGTGGAATCGATTGGATTATTAGGTGAAAAATATCATCCTTTGATGCATGTAATTCAAAAGATTATTAACCAAAAGAGTAGAGTAGATCCTACTGTTGAGGTCTGGCACTTAGGGGATGAAAAACCTGATCAATTGAAGAGTAAGAAAGATCAAGATAAAAAAGAATAAAATAAAAGGTTTAGCATCGTTGCTAAACCTTTTTTATTGCTCATGGAAATTATTATCTTTGACAGGAATTTCATTGTAGCGTTTTTGTCCCTTAGTAAATTTAATTTGACCAGATAATAAGTTAGTCAGATCAGTCTTAGTTTTTTCTTGATCGTCATCATCTAAGAAAATATGAATTTTTACATCTACGCCATATTCAGTATCGGCAATAAAGACGTCATTGGTTTTTAAATAATGATCTACCTCGTCAAAGCGGTTATAAGGAACGCTGAAAAGTAATTCTTGTTGCAGTACGCGTTTAATTACGCCAACTTTTTCTACAGCATTAGTTACGCTGTTAGAATATGCACGAATTAAGCCACCCGCACCTAATTTAATGCCGCCAAAATATCTGGTGACGACTACGGTAACGTTCTTTAGCTTCATCAGCTGCAATGCTTTTAATTCAGGAATACCAGCGGTACCGGAAGGTTCACCGTTATCACATTTTTTGACTTGCTCGTCGTTTAAACCGATCGTGTAAGCAAAGGTATTGTGGGTAGCATCACGATATTTCTTCGAAATTTCTTGAATAAAAGCATTTGCTTCTTCAACGGAATTGGTTCTAGCAATGCTGGCAATAAATATACTCTTTTTAATGATCAATTCGCCGCTGCCGTTTTCTTTAATAGTTAAAAAATTTTCTTTTTCTGACAAAAAAATCGCCTCTTTTTGCGTAATAAATAATAGAGGGGTGAAAACAATGGAAGATTCAACTCTATTATTTGGTCGTCAATGGGTTGTTAGTCAAAAGGATTCTAGCATACTTACGCTTTCTAGCAAAATTCCCGCAATTGAAAACGAAAAATGCAACCGATGCGGCACGAAGGTTGAACATAAATTACCGAGTGACAAATATTATTGCCGTGGCTGCATTGGAATTGGTCGGATTGTTGAAGGTTGTTTTTTAGTAAGACAAAACGAAAATTATGAGTATCCTGAAAAAAAGAAAGGTGGCCTGACCTGGGCCGGACAATTAACGCCACTGCAGCAGAAAATTTCTGATGAACTAGTCAGTAATTTTAAACAGAGGAAAAACAGTTTAGTTCATGCAGTAACTGGAGCAGGTAAAACGGAAATGCTGTTTCAATTAATTGCCGAATGTATGAAAAACGGCAAAAGAGCCTGCATTGCTACGCCAAGAATTGATGTGGTTAATGAGCTGTTTCCTCGTTTTCAAGCCGCTTTTGCAGAAATTGAGATTGGTAAATATCATGGCCGAGAATTTAAAGAGCCAGGACTAGAACAGCTGACGATTTGTACCACGCACCAGTTAATGAAATTTTATGAAGCGTTTGATTTATTGGTTATTGATGAGGTGGACTCGTTTCCCTATGTAGGCGATCCGCAACTGCATTTTGCGGCTAAGGCAGCCGTTAAGAAGACTGGCGTGAGGGTTTATCTAAGTGCAACGCCAACCGAAGATCTGCTGGAAGAGGCAAAACAAGGAAAGATTCAAATTTTAAAGTTAAATCGACGCTTTCATGGCGGACTTTTACCAGTACCGCGAGAAAAATTATTTATTAAACCATTCTTAGATAAGAAAAAGCAGATTCATCCAAAATTGCTGCTGGAAATAAAAAAGGTGATTAAAAGTGGACACCCATTATTGGTCTTTGTCCCGAGAATTGAAGAGATCTCTGTTTATTTACAAATTTTACAAAAAAGTTTAAAGGATAAACAAATCAAAATTGCTGGTGTGCACGCTCAAGATCCTCAGCGACTAGAAAAAGTACAGGCATTTCGCGAGAAAAAAGTTGATTTGCTTTTAACGACGACTATTTTGGAGCGAGGCGTAACTTTTAAACACGTTTGGGTAATTATTATTGCGGCAGATGATTCGATTTATACGGCCGCAAGTTTGGTGCAGATTGCAGGACGAGTAGGTAGAGCTAAAGACGATCCTAGTGGACTAGTGCTGTATTGTTACCATCGCTATACCAAGAATATCCGCAGCAGCATTAAGCAAATTAAGGAGATGAATAAATGAGAAAGTGCCTGCTTTGTGAACAGATTTTTACGCCTGATATTTTCTTTGCCGAGATTTTTTCGCTAAAAAAGTATCGAGAAAGAAAAATCTGCCTGCACTGTCTAAAACAATTTCGACGTTTGACAGATAAAAAGTGTGCCATTTGTTCCAAAATGCTGGACAAAGGAATTATCTGCACTGACTGCGTGAGATGGAAAAAGATCTATCAAGGAGATGTTTTACGTAATCATGCACTGTATCGCTATGATGCGACTTTTCATGATCTGATGGTTTCTTATAAGCGGCGCGGCGATTACGCGATGCGCGAGATTTTGCAGGAATTATGCTATGAATATTTGAACAAAAATAAATACGATTATTATGTTCCAGTACCTACATCGCCTGAGCATCAAATGAGACGGCAATTTGATACAATTTCTGCCATTTATGGTGATATTTTGCCGCTTACGCCGATTTTAATTAAGAAGGAAGGCAGTCATGCCCAGGGGGAGAAAAACAAAGAAGAAAGGCTAAAAACGCCGCAAGGGTTTTTAATTGATAAAAATATTAATATAGGAGAAAATATACAGACAGGGAAAGTATTAATTTTGGATGATATTTACACTACAGGACGAACGCTTTATCACGCACGGGACTGCTTAAAAGAGGCTTTTCCAGGGATGCAAATTGAAAGCTTTTCAATTTGTCGATAGATTTGTTATGAAACGCTTTCATTTTTTGGTATAATGAAAGAGTAAAGAAAAACCGTATAACGGTGAAAGGAGAATCTTATATGTTAAAGTACAATGTTCGTGGAGAAAATATTGAAGTAACTGACGCTTTAAGAAGCTATGTTGAAAAACGTTTAAACAAATTGGAAAAATACTTTGAATTGAATCAAGACGTGCTCGCACACGTAAACTTAAGAGTTTACCGTGATCACTCTGCCAAGGTCGAAGTCACTATTCCTTTACCATACTTGGTTTTGAGAGCTGAAGAAACCACGGATGATATGTATCGTAGCATTGACTTCGTTTCAGAGAAACTTGAACGTCAAATCAGAAAGTACAAGACTCGTGTTAACAGAAAGAGTCGTGAAAAAGGTTTACAAGATTTCTTCGTGGAAGAACCTCAAGAAGAAAAGAAGCCTAGTGAATTCGATATCGTTCGTAACAAGCGCGTAAGTTTGAAACCAATGGATCCAGAAGAAGCAATTTTGCAAATGGATATGTTGGAACACGACTTCTTCGTATTTGAAGATGCTGAAACCAACGGCACTAGCGTTGTTTACCGTAGAAACGATGGTCGTTACGGCTTGATTGAAACTAACGAATAATTGAGTTGAAATACTCGTTACATAAAAAACCTCGCGTTTGTTTGAGCGTGGGGTTTTTTATTTAGAATATTTTTATTTTGTAGATAAACATGTTAAAATTATTCTGTATTTTTAGACTTTACGACATATAAGGACCGATTTAATGGTAAACATTTTAAAGAAACTATATAACGATGATAAAAGAGAACTTAAGAAATTTGAAAAAATCGCAGCTAAGGTAGAATCTCATGCAGATGAAATGAGCAAGCTATCTGATGAACAATTGCAAGCAAAGACACCAGAATTTCGTGACCGGATTAAGAAGGGCGAAAGCTTGGACGATCTTTTGCCAGAAGCATTCGCAGTTGCTCGTGAAGGTGCTAAGCGTGTCTTAGGCCTTTACCCATTCCACGTACAAATCTTGGGTGGTATTGCACTTCACTATGGTAACATTGCCGAAATGATGACTGGTGAAGGTAAGACTTTGACAGCAACCATGCCTGTATACTTAAATGCGCTTGAAGGCAAGGGTGTACACGTTGTTACTGTTAACGAATACCTTTCAAGTCGTGACGAAGAGGAAATGGGTCAACTTTACAAGTGGCTTGGTTTAACTGTTGGCTTGAACTTGAACTCAATGTCACCAGATGAAAAGCGTGCAGCTTACAACTGTGATGTTACTTACTCAACTAACTCAGAACTTGGCTTTGACTATTTGCGTGACAACATGGTTGTTTATAAGGAACAAATGGTTCAACGTCCATTGAACTATGCAATCATCGACGAAGTTGACTCCATCTTAATTGATGAAGCTAGAACTCCATTGATCATTTCTGGTGAAGCTGAACAAGCAAACAGCGACTACATCCGTGCTGACCGTTTTGTAAAAACTTTGACTGAAGATAAGAGCGATGATGACGCCGACGATGATGAAGATCACGGCGATTACAAGATTGACTGGCCAACTAAGACCATTTCTCTTACTAGAACTGGTATTGAAAAGGCTTGTCAACACTTTGGCTTAAAGAACTTGTACGATGTTGAAAACCAAAAGTTAGTCCACCACATCGATCAAGCTCTTCGTGCTAACTACATCATGCTTAAGGATATCGACTACGTTGTCCAAGATGGCGAAGTTTTAATCGTTGACTCATTCACTGGTCGTGTAATGGAAGGCCGTCGTTACTCAGATGGTTTGCACCAAGCTATTGAAGCTAAGGAAGGCGTAAAGATTCAAGAAGAATCAAGAACGCAAGCTACTATTACTTACCAGAACTTCTTCAGAATGTACAAGAAGTTGTCAGGTATGACTGGTACTGCCAAGACTGAAGAAGAAGAATTCCGTGAAATCTACAACATGCAGGTAATCACAATTCCAACCAACCGTCCAATTGCCAGAAAAGACATGCCAGACATCTTGTATCCAACTTTGGATTCTAAATTCCATGCTGTAGTTGAAGAAATCAAGAAGCGTCACGCTAAGGGACAACCTGTTTTGGTTGGTACTGTTGCTATTGAAAGTTCAGAACGTTTGAGTAAGATGCTTGATGAAGTAGGCATTCCTCACGCAGTTTTGAACGCTAAGAACCACGCTAAGGAAGCTCAAATCATCATGAACGCTGGTCAACGTGGTGCTGTAACTATCGCTACTAACATGGCCGGTCGTGGTACTGACATTAAGCTTGGGCCTGGTGTTAAGGAACTCGGTGGTTTAGCAGTTATTGGTACTGAACGTCACGAATCACGTCGTATTGATAACCAGCTTCGTGGTCGTTCTGGTCGTCAGGGTGACCCAGGTTACACTAGATTCTACTTATCACTTGAAGATGACTTGATGAAGCGTTTCGGTGGAGACCGTGTTAAGGACTTCTTGGACCGTTTGTCAGGCAATGATGAAGACAAGGTCATTGAAAGTCGTTTGATTACTCGTCAAGTTGAATCTGCTCAAAAGCGTGTTGAAGGTAACAACTACGATACTCGTAAGCAAACTTTGCAATACGATGATGTTATGCGTATTCAACGTGAAATCATCTACGGCGAAAGAATGCAAGTTATTGAAGCCGACAAGTCATTGAAGAATGTTTTGATTCCAATGATTCACCGTACAATTAACAGTCAAGTTGACATGTTTACGCAAGGTGATAGAAGTCAATGGCGTTTGGATTCATTGCGTGACTTTATTTCATCAAGTTTAACTTCTGAAAAGGTAACTGATTCAATTGAATTCAAGACTATTAGTGTTGAAGATTTGAAGAAGAAGTTATACGACATCGTTGAAAAGAACTTTGAAGACAAGGAAAAGGCTTTGGGTGATCCAAGTCAAATGCTTGAATTCGAAAAGGTCGTTATCTTGCGTGTTGTAGATGATCGCTGGACTGATCATATCGATGCAATGGACCAATTGCGTCAATCAATTGGTTTACGTGGTTATGGACAACTTAACCCACTTGTTGAATATCAAGATTCTGGTTACAGAATGTTTGAAGAAATGATTTCAAATATTGAATTCGATGTAACTCGTTTGTTCATGAAGGCTGAAATTAGACAAAATCTTAGTCGTTAATAAAGAAAAAGGGGAGTTAACAGCTTCCCTTTTTTTGTAATAGAAAAAGGAAAAACTATGGAAATTAGTGAAATTCAAAGTGCGTTAGACGAGTTGAAAAAGCGTCTAAATCACTTTAGGGGGTCTCTTTGACCTTGATGCGATTGATGAAAGCATTGAAATAAACGAAGCTAAAATGGCCCAGCCTGATTTTTGGAATGATCAGGAAAAAGCGCAAAAGCTGATCAGTGAAAACAACGTTTTAAAAGAAAAACGTGACTCTTTTTTGAAACTGCAAAAAGGCTATGAGGATGAAAGCACCGCAGTTGAGTTATTGCGTGAAGAGCCTGACCCAGATTTGCAAAAAGAAACAGAAGATGACTTGGCCACTCTGCAAGATGAATTCCACAATTATGAGCTAGATTTGTTGCTATCAGGCAAATACGATAGTCATAATGCGCTGATGGAAATTCACCCAGGTGCAGGTGGTACAGAAGCGATGGACTGGGGTCAGATGCTTTTGCGGATGTACCAACGTTATTGCGATAGTGCAGGTTTTAAATTTGAGATCAATGACTATGAACCTGGTGAAGAGGCAGGACTAAAGAGTGTAAGTGCCAGAATTGTCGGCAAAAATGCTTACGGGATGCTTAAATCTGAAAATGGTGTCCATCGGTTAGTCAGAATTTCGCCGTTTGATGCAGCTAAGAGACGGCACACTTCTTTTGCTTCCGTTGAAGTGATTCCAGAAATCGATGACAGTATTAAAATTGATATTGATCCTAAAGATCTGCGAATCGATGTTTATCGTTCAAGTGGTGCCGGTGGTCAGCACATTAACAAGACTTCTAGTGCCGTTAGAATTACGCACTTGCCAACTGGAATTGTGACAACCTCACAGGCTCAGCGTTCACAGCTTCAAAACCGCGAAACTGCCATGAATGAATTGAGAGCCAAGCTTTTCCATTTGGAAGAAGAGAAAAAGCGTAAGCAAAAACAAGCTTTGAAAGGCGATCAAAAGGAAATCGGCTGGGGTTCGCAAATTCGGTCATATGTTTTCCATCCTTATAATTTGGTAAAAGATTTGCGTACGGGCTATGAAACTGCCGATGCTAATGGTGTAATGGATGGGAAGCTACAACCATTTATTTATTCATATTTACAATGGCTGCTTAGTCAAGAAAATCCGGAATAGGTGAAAAAATGAGTTTTTTAGGAATTGTAACACTTGTTTTAGTAGCATTAATTATTTTGAGTTTGTTGTTTGTATTTTTTAAAGCATTTATTTTGCTTTTGCCGGTAGCTTTAATTGCCATTGGAGTTATGTGGTTGGTTCTTTGGATTTCAGGTAAGAGAAATAAAAATAGAGTACCAGCTAGTGGAACTTACTTTGATTGGTTTAAAGCTAGTGAGCCTGAACCAAAAAATACTAGAAAACGGGCTCGTAATGTGACTATCAAAGATATTGATGATGATAAATAGTTAGGAGGCATTATCATGGCCAGTGAAGTTAAGTTAAGCAAATTAGTTCAAGATAACAGAAGCATTCTTGAGATTTATCAAGGCGAAGAATACATCAAGGATAAAGATGTTTTGGTTTCAGATATTTATCGTCCAGGTCTAGAATTAACCGGCTATTTTGATTTTTATCCTGCACAACGTATTCAACTTCTCGGACGGACTGAAATTTCTTATGCGGCTCGACTTGATCATGATATTAGAAAACATGTATTTACTAAGATGGCTACTAAAGCCACTCCTTGTTTTTTGATTTCACGTTCACTTCCAGTTCCAGAAGAATTATCGGATGCAGCAGAAAAAGCACACATTCCAATTTTGCAAACTAGTGAATCAACGACCTATATTTCTAGTGTCATGACCGAATACTTGCGTGCCCGTCTTGCAAAAAGAACTAGTATCCACGGTGTATTGGTCGAAATTAAGGGTATGGGTGTCCTTTTAACAGGTGCTTCTGGTGTTGGTAAATCTGAAACCGCCTTAGGTTTGGTTCAAAGAGGCCACAGATTAATTGCGGATGACCGTGTAGATGCCTTCCAAAAGGATCACAACACAGTTGTTGGTGAAGCACCAAAGATCCTAAAGCACCTAATGGAAATCAGAGGAATCGGTATTATCGATGTTATGAACTTGTTTGGTGCTGGTGCTGTTAAGAATAGAACCGAAATTCAACTAGTCATTAATTTGGTTAACTGGGATCCTAAGGCTAACTACGACCGTTTGGGCTTCCAAGAAAATACGCGTGAAATCTGCAACGTAGCTATTCCACAAGTTAATATTCCAGTTAAGGTAGGACGCAACATCGAAATTATCATCGAAGTAGCAGTTATGAACTTCAGAGCTAAGAAGATGGGTTACGATGCAACTAAAACCTTTGATAATAATTTGACTAGCTTAATCTCAAAGCACTCTAAAGAAGATACAAATAAGGTGCATCACGATGACTAAACTAGTGATTAACTCGGTGGCATTTCAATTAGGAAATTTAAGTGTCAAATGGTACGGCATCATTATGGCAGTAGCCATTATTTTAGCCGCTTTTATGGCGATTAATGAAGGTAAAAAAAGACACATTATCCCTGATGACTTTGTAGATCTGCTTTTATGGGCCGTGCCGTTAGGCTATGTTGGTGCACGAATTTACTATGTCATCTTTGAATGGGGCTATTATTCGCAGCATCCTGATCAAATAATCGCTATTTGGAATGGCGGAATTGCCATTTATGGTGGTTTGATCGCGGGTTTGATAGTGCTGCTGGTCTTTTGTTATAAAAGAGAATTGCCACCATTTTTGATGCTCGATATTATCACGCCAGGAGTGATGGCCGCCCAGATTTTAGGACGCTGGGGCAACTTCATTAACCAGGAAGCTCACGGTGGTCCTACAACCTTGCACTTTTTACAAAGTTTGCACTTGCCAGAATTTATTATTCAGCAAATGAAGATTGGTGGAACCTATTATCAACCAACATTCTTATATGAATCATTTTTCAATTTGATTGGTCTGATTTTAATTTTATCCTTGCGTCATAAAAAACACGTTTTTAAACAAGGTGAAGTTTTCATGACGTATCTTCTTTGGTATAGTGTAGTTAGATTCTTTGTTGAGGGGATGAGAACGGATAGCCTATACATTTTTGGTATAATACGTGTATCACAGGCATTAAGTTTAGTCCTCTTTATTGCTACAATTATTTTATGGATTTATCGACGCAAAGTTGTTAAACCTAAATGGTATTTAGAGGGTAGCGGGTTAAAATATCCGTATACAAGAGATTAGTTAGATTATTAAAGGTACTAGTTTAGAAGGATAGAGAGATAAAAAATGACAAAGATTGCAGTTTTAGGTAACGGTTCATGGGGTTCAGTATTAGGCTCAATGTTGGCCGACAATGGCAATGACGTAACTTTTTACGGTAATATTGAAAGCGTTAATGAAGAAATTAATGCTAAGCACACTAACAGTCACTACATGAAGGACTGGAAGTTAAACGAAACTACTAAGGCAACTGGCAACTTGGAAGAAGCACTTGACGGTGCAGAATTGGTATTATTTGTTTTGCCAACCAAGGCTGTTAGAATTGTTGCTAAGCAAGTACGTAAAGTTTTAGACAAGACTGGCAACAAGCCACTTTTAGTAACTGCTACCAAGGGTATTGAACCAGGTACTAAGAAGCTTATTTCAGAAATTTTAACTGAAGAAATTTATCCTAATGACCAAGACAAGATCGTAGCTATCTCTGGTCCAAGTCACGCAGAAAACGTAGCTCAAAAGGACTTAACCGCTATTGCATGTGCTTCAACTGATGAAGAAAATGCTAAGAAGGTTCAAAAGATCTTTTCAAATGATTACGTTCGTTTCTACACTAACGACGATTTAATTGGTGTTGAAGTTGGTGGTGCCGTTAAGAACGTTATTGCTATCGCTGCTGGTATTTTAGTAGGCCAAGGCTATGGCGATGATGCTAAGGCTGCCCTTATGACTAGAGGTTTAGCAGAAATTACTCGTTTAGGTGTTAACTACTTTAACGCTAAGCCAATGACTTTCAGTGGTTTGTCAGGTATTGGTGACTTGATCGTAACTTGTACCTCAGTTAACTCACGTAACTGGCGTGCTGGTAAGCAAATTGGTGAAGGTAAGACTCTTGACTACGTACTTAAGAACATGGGTCAAGTTGTTGAAGGTGCTACTACAGTTAAGGCTGTCCATGAACTTAGCGAAGAAAAGCACATCGATATGCCAATCAGTGAAGCTATTTACCGCGTTCTTTACGAAAATGCAGATGTAGCTACTGAAATCAAGAAAATGATGGGTAGAGCACCAAAGCCAGAAATTAGTTTATAATTTGTAAGCAAAACAATTGCAAAAATTTAAATCTATAGTATGATTTACTTATAAAAAATAAGTAAAGGAGAAAATTATGGCTGATAAATATGATGCAATTGTTATTGGTGCGGGCCCTGGTGGTATGACATCTGCCTTATATGCTACGCGTGCCAACTTAAACGTATTAGTACTTGACCGTGGTCCATACGGCGGCCAAATGAACAATACTGATGCAATTGACAACTATCCTGGTTTCACAGAAATTAAGGGACCAGAACTTAGTCAAAAAATGTATGATACTTTGATGAAGTTTGAGCCAGATTATAAGTACGGCAATGTCCAATCCGTTGAATTGGATGGGGATGAAAAAGTTGTCAAAACTGATGATGACAAGGAATACCGTGCACCTATTTTGATCATTGCCACTGGTTCAGATCATCGTCATTTGAATGTCCCAGGCGAAGAAGAATATTCAGGCCGAGGCGTTTCATACTGTGCTGTCTGCGATGCTGCATTCTTTAAAGATGAAGATGTAGTTGTGATCGGTGGTGGTGACTCAGCTATTGAAGAAGGAATCTACCTTTCACAATTAGCTAAGAGCGTTACTGTAGTTCACCGTCGTGACAAGTTACGTGCACAACCAACTTTGCAGAAGCGTGCTTTTGCTAACAAGAAGATGAAATTTGTTTGGAATGCTCAAACAGAAGAAATTCTTGGTGATGGAACTCGTGTAACTGGCATTAAGTGTCGTGATAAAGAAACTGGCGTAGAAAAAGAAATTAAAGCTGCTGGTGTATTTATCTATGTTGGTGTTTTGCCACAAACTAAACCATTCGAAAACTTGGGTATTTTGAATGAACAAGGTTGGATTCCTACTAACGAGCATATGGAAACCAAAGTTCCTGGTATTTTTGCTTTGGGTGATGTTCGTGATAAAGATTTACGCCAAATCGCTAATGCTGTTGGTGAAGGTTCTGTAGCTGGCCAAGCTGCTTACAATTACTACCAAGATTTAAAAGATTAACTAAATCTAGTAAAAGATAAATAAGAGTTTGCTAATAATATAGTAAACTCTTATTTTTTTTGCTTAAAAGGAGGATAATTAGTTTATAATAGAAGTCGAAGTGATAACTTATTTTTTTACAATAAAAAGTAAGCGCTTTCTGAAAATTAACATTTATTTTAACGATTCTGGAGAAAGTAGGATGGGAAAGATGGTGAAAGTTAAACAACGAATTGAGGATTTTGCTTCGGGTCATGAGCTAAAATTGCAAGAAATTTTAGGTTGCCATCGTAAAGATAGCGGCTATGTTTTTAGAGTTTGGGCTCCTAATGCACAAGCAGTATGGCTAGTAGGCGATTTCAATGATTGGAATAAGACACTGGCGATGCAGCTCACGAGTAATGGAGTTTGGCAAATAAAAACTGATCTGCCACAGACTGGGCAACTGTATAAATTTTTGGTTAAACAGGCTGATGGCCGTGAAGTCATGAAAATGGATCCGATGGCAGTAGAACTTGAACCACGTCCAGGCAATGCGGCAGTAGTTACTGAATTACCTGACAAAAGCTGGCATGATGGGGCCTGGCTGGGACGCAATAAACGCTCTAACCACTTTGCACGTCCAATCAATATCTATGAAGTACATGCTAGTTCGTGGAAAAGACATGAGGATGGTTCTCTTTACACCTTGAGAGATTTGCAGCGAGAATTAATTCCTTATGTGAAAAAGCAGGGATTCAATTATATTGAATTTTTGCCGCTGACAGCGCATCCCCTTGATGCATCTTGGGGCTACCAGACTATTGGCTATTATGCATTGGAGCGTACTTATGGAACGCCACAAGAGCTGCAAGACTTTGTGGAGGCATGCCATCAGGAAAATATTGGCGTGTTGTCAGATTGGGTACCTGGACATTTTTGCATCAATGATGATGCATTAGCTTATTATGATGGAACACCATGCTATGAATTTAGTGAAAAATGGCGTGCAGAAAATAAAGGTTGGGGCGCATTGAATTTTGATTTGGGCAAACCAGAAGTTCAATCGTTTTTACTTTCAAGTGCGCTATTTTGGCTTGAATTTTATCACCTTGATGGTTTGAGAGTAGATGCCGTTTCCAATATGATTTACCGCGATTATGATCGTGGACCTGGTGAATGGAAGCCGGATAAATATGGTGGCAACCGCAACTTGGAAGGAATGGAATTTTTACGCAGACTTAATCGCACCATTAAAGGATTGCACCCTGAGTGCTTGATGATTGCGGAAGAAAGTTCTGCTCAAGTAAAAATTACCGGTCGAATTGAAGATGGTGGCTTAGGCTTTGACTTTAAGTGGAATATGGGCTGGATGAACGATATTCTGAACTTTTATCAAATGGACCCACTATTTAGAAAATACCACTTTAATTTGACGACATTTTCATTTATGTATCGGATGAGCGAAAACTTTATTTTACCTTTATCACATGATGAAGTAGTTCACGGCAAACGTAGCTTAATGAATAAAATGTTTGGGCCAAGGGATAAACAATTTGCACAACTGCGAAATTTATTGACGCTGCAAATGACTTATCCAGGTAAAAAACTACTCTTTATGGGTAGTGAATTTGGTCAGTATTTGGAATGGCGCTATAACGAAGCGCTCGATTGGGCCGAATTAAATGATGAGCTTAATTCTAAAATGCAATATTTTGATCAAAAGCTGAACGAATTTTACTTAAATGAGCCATCATTATGGCAATTAGAGCAAAAAGATGAGTCTGTACAAATTATTGATGCAGACAATAAAGACGAATCGGTTTTAACATTTATTCGTCAAGGGAAAATTAGACATGATTTTGTCATCGTTATTTTGAACTTTACGCCCGTAGAAAGAAAACACTTTTCAATTGGTGTGCCATATTCTGGCAAGTATCAAGAAGCATTTAATACTGCTAGAAAAGAATTTGGCGGCACCTGGGATAAAGACGTTCAGACTATGACGACCAAGCAAGAGAAATTTAAGAATCTGGATTATCAGATTGAGCTAGATTTGCCTGGCTTTAGCGCAATGATTTTAAAACCACTCGATGCTCACATCAAAAGAAGAAATAGAAGAAAGAAATAGAGGAAACAGAAATGAGTACCAAAATGTTGGGCTTAATTTTAGCTGGAGGAAAAGGAACAAGATTAGGAAAGCTGACGAATAATCAAGCAAAACCTGCTGTACCGTTTGGTGGATGTTACAGAATTATTGACTTTACATTGAGCAATTGTGCTAATTCTGGTGTAAAAAATATTGGCATTATTACTCAGTATCAACCACTTTTACTGAATAAACATATTGGTAATGGGGCAAGTTGGGGCTTAGATGGTCTCGATTCTAGTGCCACTATTTTGCAGCCATATACTGATAATGCTGGAAGCAAGTGGTTCAAGGGAACGGCACACGCTATTTATCAAAATATTGATTATATTGACAGCCAAGATCCTGAATATGTCTTAATTTTGTCAGGTGACCACATTTATAAGATGGATTACGAAGATATGTTGGAAGAACATATCAAAAACAATGCTTCATTAACTGTGGCTGTAATTGATGTACCTTGGGAAGAAGCGTCTCGTTTCGGTATCATGAATTCAGACATTAGTGGCCGGATTACCGAATTTGAGGAAAAACCAGCAAAACCTAAGAGCAATCACGCTTCAATGGGAATCTATATTTTTAACTGGAAGAGATTGCGTGATGTTTTAACCACGGCCTTTACTACCAATGATGACATGATTGACTTTGGTAAAAATGTCATTCCATATTACTTAAAGAGTGATGAACGTGTATTTTCATACCAATTCTCTGGTTACTGGAAAGACGTTGGAACAATTGATTCTTTGTGGGCAGCCAATATGGAATTTCTTGATGGTAGCGACGGATTGAATTTGCATGATCGTTCATGGCGTATCTATTCTAAGAACCCAATTGCACCACCACAAGTAATTACTGAAAATGCTCAAGTTTCAAATTCAATGATCGTTGATGGTTGTTATGTTGACGGTGTAATTGAGCACTCTATTCTTTCGACTAATGTTGACGTACAAAGAAATTCAAGAATTGTCGATTCTGTCATCATGCCAGGTGTAAAGATCGGTAAAAACGTAGTGATCAAGCGCGCGATTATTGGTGAAAATGCTCAAATTGGTGATGGAGCAGTAATCGAAGGAAATGAAGATAAGATTGAAGTAGTCGGTAATTCAGAAAGAATTGGAGTATTGCCAAATGAAAACTAATAAGATGGCTGCTATTTTTAGTAATCAACATGAATATAATGAACTGCTCCCATTAACAGAAGAACGTTCATTGTCAACTTTATATTTTGCAGGGAAATATCGTGTGATGGATTTCCCACTTTCAAGTATTGTTAATGCTGGGGTTAATAGTGTTTACACTTTGATTAACCAAGAAAAAGTTAGATCCTATTTAGATCACTTAGGTGGCAGTAAAGAATGGGGCTTAGATACCATTGGCTCATATGAGTATCTTGATTTTTATCAAAAACTAATGCAAAAACAAGCCAGCGGGAATGCCTATTTTGATGATTTATTAAACTTCTTAAGAACTGCCAACACCCCATACACTGTTTACATTGAAAATAAGATGATTGGTAATTTTGATTTACAATCAGTGCTTAATTTTCACCAAGAAGATGGAAATAAAATCACGGCGGTATTTAAGCGCGTAAGCGAAGATAATATTGCTCCAGATGATCAATTGTTTATTTTGGATGAAGAAAATACCATCATGTCTTGTCAACAGGCTCTTGATACGCAAAACCCAGATCGCTACAACTTAGATTTGAGTATTTATGTAGCGGATACTAAATGGTTGATCACTGAACTAGAAAAGGCCCAAAGAAGTGGTGCTTCAACAGATATTGGTCAAAGATTGGCTAGCTTAGCTGCTAAATATCGTACCCATGCTTACGAATATACTGGTTACTTACACAACATTCATGATTTGGCTAGCTACTACAAAGCAAATATGGAAATGTTAGATAAGAAAAAGCGCGATTCATTGCTGTATGGCAATCAAAAGATTATCACTCGTATTCGAAATGAAGTCGGCACATATTTTGCTAAAGGTTCACAAGTGAAGAATTCAATGCTAGCAACTGGATGTAGAATAGAGGGGACAGTTGACTCTAGTGTCGTTTCAAGAAGAGTTGAGGTTGCTAAGAATAGTCAGGTTAAGAGCTCAATTGTAATGGCAAACTGCAAATTTGAACCTGGAAGCCAGGTTGAATATGCAGTCATCGATAAAAATGTAGTAATCAAGAAAAATGTAACAGTTAAAGGAACGCCTCAACAGCCTGTTGTAGTTAAAAAAGGCACCATTTTAACTAAAGATTTGATTAATGAATAAGGAGACAATCGTGAGAGTTTTATTTGCAGGCGCAGAATGTGTACCATTTTTTAAAACAGGTGGTTTAGGAGATGTTTTAGGCTCCTTGCCTAATCAATTGGCTAAGGAAGGCGTAGATGTTGGCGTTGTTCTTCCTTTGTATCAAGATTTGCCTGAAAAATATCGCAAGCAATTAGAATATCAAGGCAATTTTATTGTCCCTGTAGGTTGGCGTAATCAATATTGTGGCGTGTTCACCTTGAAGCGTAAGGGTGTAACTTACTTCTTTATTGATAATGAATATTATTTCAAGCGTCCAGGTATCTATGGCTACTACGACGATGGTGAAAGATATGCATACTTCCAACAAGCAGTAATTATGATGATGGAACGCTTTAACTTTATTCCAAATGTCTTGCATTGTAATGACTACCATACTGCTTTTATTCCATTTTTATTGCGTGAAAAATGGGGTTTTGTTGGTGCGTATAAGGGCATTAAAACCGTTTTGACAATTCACAATCTTGAATTTCAAGGAAAATATAATGCCAAGACTTTGCCAGACTTCTTTAGTTTAGGTTATGACTGGTTCGACAGCGGTATCGTTAGAATGGATAACGATGTTAACTGGATGAAGACAGGAATTTTATATGCGGACCGGGTTACTACGGTTAGTCCATCATATGCGTGTGAAATTCAAACTCCTGAATTTGGTCAAGGGCTAGATGGAATTTTACGCATGTGTTCACACAAGTTGACAGGTATTTTAAACGGGATTGATTTTGAAAAATACGATCCAAAGACTGATCCAATTATTAAAGCCGATTACAGTGTTTACCATTTGCACCGTAAGTTAAAGAACAAGATTGCTTTGCAAAAGGAAGTTGGGTTGCCAATTAAACCAAAAGTTCCTTTGATTGGGATGGTTTCACGCTTAACTGCGCAAAAGGGATGTCAGCTTTTGCTTGAAGAATTGGATAATATTATGCAATTCAATGTTCAAATGGTGATCTTAGGTAATGGTGATCCATACTATGAACACAATTTGACTGAGATTGCTAAGCGTTACCCTGACAAGTTAAAGGTGATTTTAGCCTTTGATGTTAAATTAGCGCAAAGAATCTATGCAGGTGCCGATAGTTTCTTGATGCCTTCCGCATTTGAACCATGTGGTTTATCACAATTAATTTCCTTGCGTTATGGTACTTTGCCAGTTGTCCATCAAATTGGTGGTTTGGCAGACACTGTTTGGATTTACGATAAAACCAAAAACGAAGGTACCGGTTTTGGCTTTAGAGAATTCAATGGCTATCAAATGGTTCAAGCAATCAAGAAGATGCTGACAGTTTATGAGCAAAAAGATAATTGGCTTAAGATGCAAAAAATTGCAATGAAATCCGACTTCTCATGGAAGAATTCCGCTGATAAATATAAGTGGATGTACGGAGAATTGATTGGCTAAATATTTAGCAGAACACGAGAGAAAAATGCAATTAACAAAAGAAGAATTTAAAAATAGACTTAAGCGTAAATTAAACGACTACTATGAAGAGGATATCGATACCGCTTCTACTAGTGAATTGTTTGCGGCAATTAGTGCAATTGTTAGAGATGGTTATGCACCACAATGGCGTCGTACTCGTATTGCAGAAACTAAGCAAAAAGAAAAACAAGTTTATTACTTCTCAATTGAATTTTTGCCAGGTACTTTATTAAAGAGCAATTTGCTTAATTTAGGCTGGTTAAAGACAGTTAGAGAGGCTTTGAGCGACTTAGGTTTAGATTTAGATAAAATTGCAGAGTATGAGCCAGATATGGCTTTAGGTAACGGTGGTTTAGGCCGTTTGGCAGCCGCCTTTATGGATTCACTAGCTTCTACTGGCTATACAGGAAATGGTAACGGTATTCGTTACAAGTATGGTTTGTTTAAGCAAAAGTTCGTTAATGGTTACCAACGTGAATTGCCTAATGATTGGCTTAAAAAAGAAGGCCACTGGGAAGTTAGAAGAGAGAGTAAATCTGTCTTAGTAAGATTCGGTGGCAAGGTCAACATGGTTGAAGACAATGGTTGGCTGATTCCGCAATATGAAGGCGAAAGAGTAGTCCGTGCCGTACCATATGATGTTGCGGTTGTCGGCTATCAAGATGGTTTGACTAATACCTTGCGTTTATGGGATGCAGAAATTCCACCTGAGGAAGAATTAAACTATCCAACTATTTCAGATCGTCGTCGTGTAGAAGATTTAACCTCAATTCTTTATCCAGATGACTCAAACTACGAAGGCCGTTTATTAAGGTTAAAGCAAGAATATTTCTTTGTTTCAGCTGGTTTGCAAAGTATTTTGGACTACTACATTACCAAATTAGGTAATAAGAACTTTGCTCAATTGCCAGACTACGTTGCAGTGCATATTAACGATACTCACCCAGCAATGGCAATTGCCGAATTGATGCGCTTGTTGGTTGATGAACATCGCGTGGACTGGGATACTGCTTGGAATATTACTCAAAAGGTAATGAGCTACACCAACCACACGATTATGGCAGAAGCAATGGAAAAATGGGACGTCAACATGATGTCAGAACTTTTACCAAGAATCATGCAAATCATTACTGAAATTGACCGTCGTTATTGTGAAGGTCTAAAGGGTCGTGTGTCAGATGCAGTAATTGATCGAACTAGAATTATCAAGAATGGTCAAGTTCAAATGGCCCACTTAGCTATTATTGGCTCACATTCAGTTAATGGTGTGGCTGCTCTTCACACGCAATTACTAGAAACTGAAGTTTTGAAAGACTTCTACAATCTTTATCCTGAACGCTTCAACAACAAGACCAATGGTATTACCTTGCGTCGCTGGCTCCAGATCGCTAACCCTGAATTGTCTGATTTACTTGATCAAACTATCGGTAAAGAATGGCGTAGCGATAGCAATAAGATGCTTAATTTTGAAAAGTATTACCACGATACCAAGGTCTTGAACCAACTTCATGAAATTAAGTTAGACAACAAGAAGAAGCTGGCTAAATTTGTGAAGGAACAAACTGGTATTGAGATTGATCCAACTGCAATCTTTGATGTTCAAGTCAAACGAATGCACGCATATAAGCGTCAAACTTTGAAATTGTTGCATATTTTGAAACTGTATCAAGATTTGAAGGCTGGAATTGATCACCCAAAGAGAGTGATAATTTTCGGTGCCAAGGCTGCTCCAAGTTATGTATTTGCTAAGCAAATTATCAAGGTAATCAATGAAACAGCCAATATGATCAACAATGATCCAGATATTCACGGCAAGCTAAAAGTTGTTTTCCTTGAAAACTATAACGTTTCATTAGCTGAAAAAATTATTCCTGCGGCAGATATCAGCGAACAGATTTCTACTACAACTAAAGAAGCTAGTGGTACCAGCAATATGAAATTGATGGCTAACGGTGCTTTAACTGTAGCCACAATGGATGGTGCAAATATCGAAATCAAAGATGCTGTTGGTGAAGAAAATATCTTCACGTTTGGTTTGAACAAGGATCAAGTTTACAAGTATTATGCCGAAAAATCATATCATCCTAGAAAGATGTATGAGGAAGATCCTGTAATGAAGAAGGCCGTTGATGCGTTAATTGATGGTACGGTTCCTAACTGCTCATCAGAAGGACAAGCTTTGGTAAACAACTTCTTGTCAGATAACGAGCAATTCTTGGTATTAGCTGATTTTGAAGCTTACTTGAAGGCACAAGAAAAAGTTGAACAAACTTGGGCACAAAAACGCATATGGCAACAAATGAGCTTAGTCAATATTGCGCACTCAGAACGGTTTGATTCAGATAAAACAATTGAACGCTATGCTCAAGATATTTGGCATTTAAAGAAACTAAAGATTGAAAAAGTTGATCGCTAATGAAAGTAACTTATGATTCTTGGCAAAAACAATATAAAACTCCTTTTGGAGCAATTCAGGCCAATACTTTAGTAACGTGGGCAATCGCAATCGATCAGCCAGTGCAAGAAGCAGATCTGTGGCTAACTAAACTTAATGAAGATCCAGTCGCCTATCCCATGAATTACAATGATGAGACTCAAAAGTATGAGACTCAGGTAAGAGTTGGCAGCTCCGGTCTATATAATTATTATTTTGCCATTAAGCAGAATAATCAGATGTTTTATGTAGATCAAGGGCTCTTCGGCCAAGGCAGATTAAGGCAGGATGATCACAACTTGAAGCAATATCAATTAATTTGTTATGAGCGCAAGGTACCGCAAGTTGATTGGTATGATCAGGGCGTAGTTTATCAGATTTTTCCTGATCGTTTTGCTAATGGTAATCCTTATGGTGAAGTCACGGGACGCAAGAAGAATAGTTTCTTGTATGCAACTGAAGAAGATACGCCATATTACATCAAGAATAGTCGAGGAGAAATTACGCGTTGGGACTTTTTTGGTGGCAACTTGGCCGGAATTCGAAAAAAGCTGCCGTACCTAAAAAAGCTAGGCGTAAATACTATCTATCTGAACCCGATTTTCTTAGCTACCAGCAATCACCGCTACGATACGGTTGATTATATGAAGATCGACCCCATGCTCGGGGATGAAGATGATCTGCGCGGTTTGATTCATGATTTGCATCAAAATGGCATGCATCTTTTACTAGATGGCGTGTTTAATCACGTAGGACAAGAGAGTATTTATTTCCAAGAGGCTATTAAGGATAAGAGCAGTCATTATTATTCTTGGTTTAACTTTATTAATTATCCTGAAAAATACCAATCATGGTGGGGCGTATCGTCTTTACCTGAAGTTAATAAGAGTAATCCAGAATACCAAGATTTTATATATGGTGATCATGGCGTATTAGCCAAGTGGATGAAGGATCAAGTAGATGGTTGGCGCTTAGATGTCGCCGATGAATTGCCGATGGACTTTTTACGCAATATTCGCAACCGTCTGATGAAGGAAAATTGTCAGGTGATGATTGGTGAAGTATGGGAAGATGCCTCAGACAAATTCGTAAATAGTGAGTATCGGCCGTATACTTTCGGTGATAATTTAACCGGAGTTATGAATTACCCCGTACGTAACTTTATCGTTGGTCTGTTAACAAGTGAAAATAGTGATGCCGAGATAGCGTTGATGAATAAGCTGGCTTTATTAGTAGAACACTATCCAACTAACTTTTTAAGAAACTGTTTGAACAACATTGGTACGCATGATACTGTGCGGATTAAAACAGCACTGCAAAATGATGAAAAGCTGGTACTATTGGCCTTTGGCTTAATGTTTATGCTGCCAGGCGTACCTTGCATTTATTATGGGGATGAAGCCGGATTAATTGGTGATAAAGATCCTGATAATCGACGCTTCTTCCCATGGGGACGCGAGAGTCGTAGTCTAATTGCACAAGTTAGCAAATGGATTAATGTGCGAAAACAAAATCCGGTGCTGGTAAAAAGCAAGATTGGCTTTTTGCATATAGCAACAGGAATTAATGCAATTGTCAGATATGATGAAAAAGTCATTATGGTTTATTGTATTAACAAAAATAAAGCAGAAACTGTTTTAGCTAAAGAAAACTTTGCTTTCTATTGTTTGCCTAAAACTATTGCAGAAGAAGTGGCAGCTGAGTTAGATCAGACGAAACTCTCCGGTGAAGATAGCATCCTTAGGAAAATACCAAGAAAAGCAAATATAGGTTAAACAAATAAATTTTTAGTTTTATAATTATAAGAGATAATAGAAAACATTGATAGTAAAAAGACAGCGTTAATCCATCAATTATGTAGATTTAATGAAATAGAGGACAAAATGGACGCTAAAGAAATTTATGAAGAATGGCAAAATGCTACTAACTTACCTGATTATTTAAAGGATCAATTAAATAAATTGGGCAAAGATGAAAAATGGATTGAAGATGCCTTTGGTCAAGATATTAATTTTGGTACTGCAGGGATGAGAGGACGCCTTGAACCAGGTACCAATAGAATCAATTTATTCACTGTAGGCCGAGTTACTGAAGGCTTGGCACGTTTAATTGAAGAAAACGGTGAAGAAGCTAAAAAACGTGGTGTCGCAATTTCCTTTGACTCAAGATATCACTCAAGAGAATTTGCAGGACATGCAGCTCGCGTACTTGGAGCACATGGCATTCACGTTTACTTATTTGATGACTTAAGACCAACCCCTGAACTTTCATATGCGGTTCGTCATTTACATACTTTTGCAGGGATTAACATTACTGCTTCTCATAATGCTAAACAATACAATGGTTACAAAGTTTATGGTGAAGATGGTGCACAAATGGCACCAGAACATGCTGATCGTTTGTTTAGCTATGCTCAAAAAGTTACCGATATTTTTGGTGTTAAAGCTGCACCAGTTAAGGAACTTCGTGCAAACGGCACTTTACAATTAATCGGTGAAGACGTCGATGAAGATTACTTGAACGAATTGAAGCAAGTTACTGTTGATAAGGACATGGTTAAGGCAAATGCCGATAAATTGAAGATTATCTACACACCACTTCATGGTACTGGTAAGATGCTTTACGACCGTGCCTTTAGACAAGGTGGTTTTGATAACGTCATTCCTGTTCCAAGCCAATCAATTATCGACCCAGAATTTCCAACAACTATTAAGCCAAACCCAGAATATCGTGATGTATTTGAGCCAGGATTCAAGCTTGCTGATAAAGTAAATGCTAATGTCATTATTGCTACTGACCCAGATGCAGATAGAATGGGTGCTGCAGTTAGAAAAGCTGACGGCGATTTTAAAGTTTTAACTGGTAACCAAATCGCTACTTTGATGGCTTACTACTTACTTGCTCACCTTAAAGAAAATGGCAAGTTGAGTAGCAACTATGAAATTGTTACTTCAGTAGTTTCAAGTGCTTTGCCATTTAAGATTGCAAAGGCCTTTGGCATTAAGACCAAGCATGTTTTGACTGGTTTTAAGTATATCGGTGAAGAAGTTGACCGCATGAACAAGGCTGGCGATGCTAAGTTTTTGATGGGCTTTGAAGAAAGTTATGGTTACTTGTTCAAACCATTTGCACGTGATAAGGATGCTATGCAAGGCGCATTGATGTTTGCCGAAGTTGCTAGCTACTACGCTTCACGTGGCATGACTGTCTTCGATGGTTTACAAGAAATCTGGAAGAAGTATGGTGTCGCATACGAAATCACCAAGGCCATTGAAATGCCAGGTATTGGCGGTCAAAAGAAGATGGCAGAATTGATGAGCAAGTTGCGTAATGAACACTTGACCGAAATTAATGGTCACAAGGTACTCAAGATTCAAGACTTCTTGAAGAAAGAAACTGTTGAAGATGGTAAGGTAACTCCACTTGAAGGTTTCCCAGAATCAAACGTTTTGAAGTACTTCTTGGACGATGAAACTTGGGTTGCACTTCGTCCATCAGGCACCGAACCTGTTATTAAGGCTTATGTAGGTGTCAACAAGAAGGACATTGCAACTGCAGAAAAAGCTGCTGAAGATTACCAAAAAGCTTTGGCTGAACTTCTAAAATAATTAAGCATATTTAGTGCGAAAGCACGTTCGCGGTAGTAAAATATAAATACTAGTTGAAAAGTTGGGCATCAAGTCCAACTTTTTTCTTGAGGAGAAATTTATGATTAAACGACAAAAAGATCGGAAGTTTGAGTTAGTATCTAAATTTAAACCCGCTGGAGATCAAAAGCAAGCTATTGATGAATTAACAGCTGGTTTTAAAAAAGGTTATAAAGAACAAATCCTAGAAGGTGCAACTGGTACTGGTAAAACTTTTACTATGGCCAATATTATTGCCAAGCTTAATAAACCCACTTTGGTAATTACGCACAACAAGACCTTGGTTGGTCAGCTTTACGGCGAGTTTAAGGGCTTTTTCCCACATAATGCCGTTGAATATTTTGTGTCTTACTATGATTACTACCAACCAGAAGCTTATGTACCACAATCTGATACCTATATTGAAAAAGACTCATCGATTAACGATGAAATCGATCAGTTGCGTCACGCCACGACATCAGCTTTGATGGAACGTAACGACGTGATTGTGGTAGCTTCAGTATCATGTATTTATGGTTTGGGTGATCCTAAAGAATATGCTCGCAGCGTGTTAATGATTCATGAAGGTCAAGAATATGAACGCAATACCTTATTGCGTGATTTGGTTAACTTGCAATATGACCGTAACGACATTGACTTTCAACGTGGACGTTTTCGTGTGCGTGGCGATGTGGTTGAAATTTTCCCTGCCGGTAACTCTGAGCACGCTTATCGAATTGAATTCTTCGGCGATGAGATTGATCGTATTGTGGAAGTTGATTCTTTGACTGGTGAAGTAATTGGCGAACGTGAAAGTATTTCGCTTTTCCCAGCAACGCACTTTATGACTAATGACGAACAAATGAGGCGCGCACTTAAGGCGATTTCTAAGGAAATGAAAGTGCAAGTCAAAAAGTTCGAGGGCGAGGGTAAATTGCTTGAAGCTGAAAGAATTAAGCAAAGAACCACGTATGACATGGAAATGATGGGCGAAGTTGGTTATACCAATGGGATTGAAAACTATTCTCGTCATATGGAAGGTAGAAAAGCCGGCGAACCACCATACACTTTGCTCGATTTCTTCCCAAATGATTTCTTAATTTTAATTGACGAATCTCACGCGACTATGCCAGAAATTCGTGCGATGTATAATGGTGACCGCAATCGTAAGAAGACTTTGATTGATTATGGTTTCCGTTTGCCATCAGCTTTAGACAACCGTCCACTTAAGTTGTCTGAATTTGAGAAACATGTAAATCAAATTTTGTACGTATCTGCTACTCCTGGTGATTATGAACTTGAAAGAACGGACCACAAGGTAGAGCAGATTATTCGACCAACTGGTTTGCTAGATCCCAAGATTGAAGTAAGGCCAATTGAAGGGCAAATCGATGACCTGGTTGGTGAGATTAACAAGCGAATTGATCGCAACGAGCGTGTATTTGTTACTACTTTAACCAAGAAGATGGCTGAAGATCTGACCGATTATCTGAAGGATTTAGGAATAAAGGTCCGTTACTTGCACTCAGATATTAAGACGCTAGAACGAATGCAAATTTTGCGTGATCTGCGACTAGGCAAGTTTGATGTCTTAATCGGTATCAACCTTTTGCGTGAAGGGATCGATGTACCAGAAGTTTCCTTAGTGGCAATTCTAGATGCGGATAAGGAAGGCTTTTTACGTGCATATCGACCACTGGTTCAAACGATGGGACGTGCTGCTCGTAATGCCAATGGTGAGGTAATTATGTATGCTGATACGATTACTGATTCCATGAAGGCAGCGATTAAGGCCACTAAGAGACGGCGTAAGATTCAGGAAGAATTTAATAAAGAGCATGGTATTACGCCTAAGACGATTATTAAACCAATTCAAGATGTAATTTCGGTTACTAAGCCTGCTGGAGATGCTAAGGAAGAAAAATCCGATAGCTTTGCAGATTTGAACTTTGATGAGTTAACAGCCAAGCAAAAGAAGAATATGATCAAGAACTTGCAAGAGCAGATGAAGGAAGCTGCCAAGAAGCTTGACTTCGAAGAAGCTGCTAACTTGCGGGATGCAATTATGGAATTGCAGTCATCATCAAGAAAGCCGAAGACAAGAAAAGGGAAGAATTTTAATGGCAAATGATAAAATTGTTATTCGCGGTGCACGTGAACATAATTTAAAAGATATTAATTTAACCATTCCTAAAGACAAGTTAGTAGTAATTACCGGTTTGTCTGGTTCTGGTAAAAGTTCTTTAGCATTTGATACGTTGTATGCCGAAGGTAGACGTCGTTATGTACAATCACTGTCTAGTTATGCTAGACAATTTTTGGGCCAAATGGATAAGCCAGATGTTGATTCAATAGATGGCTTAAATCCTGCTATTTCAATTGACCAAAAGACTACTTCACATAACCCTCGTTCAACTGTAGGAACGGTTACTGAAATTAACGATTATTTACGTCTTCTTTGGGCTAGAGTGGGTCACCCAATTTGTCCTAATGATGGCACTTTAATTGAAAGACAATCCGTTGATCAAATGGTTGATCGAATTATGGCGCTGCCCGAAAGAACCAAGATTCAATTACTAGCTCCTGTAGTTCGTGCTAAACGCGGTGAACATAAGGAAGTCTTCAAGCGAGTTCAACGTGCCGGATATGTCCGTGTCATCGTTGACGGCGAAATGCATGAGATTGGCGAAGAATTTAATCTTGAGAAAAATAAGCGTCACTCAATCGATATCGTGGTTGACCGTTTAATCGTTAAAGACAGTATTAAGTCTCGTTTATTTGATTCAGTTGAAGCCGCATTGCGTTTGTCAGATGGTTACATGAACGTTGATGTCATTGGCGGCGAAATGATGAACTTCTCTGAATACTATGCTTGTCCTAAATGTGGTTTTACAGTTGGTGAAATGGAACCAAGATTGTTCTCATTTAATGCGCCATTTGGTGCTTGTCCTGACTGTGATGGCTTAGGAGTAAAGCTTGCCGTTGATGAAGATTTGGTTGTTCCCGATAAAAGTCTGACTTTAGCTGAAGGGGCACTTGCTCCATGGAAGACTTCTAATTATTATTCAGAAATGCTTGAACAAGCTTGTACCGCATTGAAGATTCCAATGGACAAGCCATTTAATAAATTAACTAAGCGTCAAAGAGACATCGTTTTGCATGGTTCTACTAAATCGGTAAAATTCCATGTTACTGGCGATTTTGGTGTTAATGATACAACGCAACCATTCGAGGGCGTAATGGCTAATGTTGAACGACGCTACAGACGACCAATGTCTAAATTTATGCGTGACGTAATGGGCAAGTACATGACTGAATTAACCTGTGCTACTTGTCATGGCAAGCGTCTTAATGAAAAGGCATTGGCAGTCAAAGTTATGGGTAAGGATATTGCCGAAGCTTCAGATTTGTCTATTAATAAAGCATTGGCATTCTTTAAGAGCGTAAAGTTTAGCGAACAAGAAACTGTGATTGCCAAGCCAATTCTAAAAGAAGTAAAAGATCGTCTTTCATTCTTGGATAGTGTTGGACTTGATTATTTGACCCTTTCTCGTTCAGCCAATACTTTGTCTGGTGGAGAAGCTCAGAGAATTCGTTTGGCTACGCAGATTGGTTCTAACTTGTCTGGTGTTATGTATGTCTTAGATGAACCTTCAATTGGTTTGCACCAACGCGATAATGATCGTTTGATTGCATCACTTAAACGCATGCGCGATTTAGGCAATTCACTGATTGTGGTTGAACACGATGATGAGACTATGCGCCAAGCCGATTATTTGGTAGATATGGGACCAGGTGCCGGTATCTATGGTGGTAAAGTGATGGCACAAGGTACGCCAGAAGAAGTAGAAAAGAATCCTAATTCACTAACAGGTCAATATCTTTCTGGTAAAAAGTTCGTGCCAGTGCCATTAAAACGTCGTAAGGGCAACGGCAAATTTATTACAATTACTGGCGCACAAGAAAACAATTTAAAGAATATTGATGTTAAATTCCCATTAGGTAAATTTATTGTAGTTAGTGGCGTGTCTGGTTCAGGTAAATCAACTTTAGTTAATATGATTTTGAAGCGAGCTTTAGCACAGAAACTAAATAATAATTCCACTAAACCTGGTAAATATAAGTCGATCAAAGGTTACAAGAATATCGAAAAGATTATTGATATTGATCAAAGTCCAATCGGTAGAACTCCTCGTAGTAACCCTGCAACTTATACCAGTGTCTTTGATGATATTAGAACGCTTTTTGCTCAAACCAATGAAGCAAAGATGCGTGGTTATACCAAGGCACGTTTCTCATTCAATGTTAAAGGCGGACGTTGTGAAGCCTGTCACGGTGATGGTATCATTAAAATTGAAATGAACTTTTTGCCAGATGTTTATGTACCTTGTGAAGTGTGCCATGGCAGCAGATATAATTCAGAAACACTTGAAGTAACCTACCGTGGTAAGAATATTGCTCAAGTGCTGAATATGACGATCAATGAAGCATGCAAGTTCTTTGAAAATATCCCTAAGATTCAACGCAAGTTGCAAACGATTGTCGATGTAGGTTTGGGCTATGTTAAATTAGGTCAGTCTGCTACGACACTTTCTGGTGGCGAAGCTCAAAGAATGAAGTTGGCCGCAGAACTGCAAAAATTATCTACCGGTAAAAATTTCTACATTCTTGATGAACCAACTACTGGTTTGCATACAGATGATATCAAACGCTTGCTTAAAGTATTGCAACGCTTGGTTGATGAAGGAAACACCGTTTTAATCATTGAACATAATCTTGATGTAATTAAGAATGCCGACTGGTTAATCGACTTAGGTCCTGAAGGCGGTGATGGTGGTGGTCAAGTTGTTGCCACAGGTACACCGGAAGAGGTCGCTCAAGTTAAGGAAAGCTATACTGGTCAATACCTTAAGCCAGTACTCGAGCGTGATACGAAGTTAACCGAAGAAGCGCAAAAATAAATTAGAAGTTATCTTTTATCCTCAAATAAGTGTAAAATATGTAGCAAGGAGGATAAAAATGGATATTTTTTCAAGTTCTAGAGATAACCGCAGTTTTGACTGGGGTGCCTTTATTGCAGGTATCTTAATGGTAGTTGTTTCATTTATTCTTTTGAGACACCCTGCTAAAGGTTTACATGCATTCGTTTTAATTTTTGCAATCATTTCAATCGTACAAGGCTTAGTATGGCTTGCCGGCTATTCACGTTTTAGAAGCTTTTTCTCACGTAGCTGGGTAGCACTTATTTCAGGTATTTTGGACATTATCGTTGGTATTTTGTTCTTATGCTCATACGATGTAGGTGGCTTAACCATTGCATACTTGTTCGCAATTTGGTTCTTTGTAGACTCAATTGTGGGTATTGCCTTTTCATGGCACTTACGTGATTTCTCAGGTGGCTACTTCATCTTTAACCTAATTTTGAATATCATCAGTTTGATCATCGCAATTTGCTTGATCTTTAACCCAGTTTTAGCAGCATTAAGCTTGGTATGGCTTGTTGCCTTCTGGCTTTTGGTATTCGGAATCAACGAAATCGTTTTAGCATTTATGCATCGTTAATATTAAAAGAAGCCGTAAGGCTTCTTTTTTTGCTGTCAAAATGAAACGCCCGGGTGTATGATATAATTTATGCAAGGAGGAACTAACGATGGCTGATGAGAAAAAACAATTATTAATTGTCACGGGGATGAGTGGTGCAGGTAAGACTGTTGTTGCTCATGACCTTGAAGATATGGGCTATTTTGTAGTCGATAATCTTCCTCCCACATTACTAGGAAGCTTTTGGGATTTAATCAATAATTCCAATGATTTCCATAAAGTAGCAGTAGTAATTGATTTACGAGTAAAAAGTTTTTACACAGATTTATTAGATGAAGTTAATTCATTAGAGGATAACGGCAATGTCCAAGCAACTATTCTCTTTTTGGATGCTTCAGATGATGTTTTAGTAGCTAGATATAAAGAAACAAGACGTTTGCCTCCATTAGCTAATGATGGTAAGGGACGATTGCTTGATGGTATTCAAGAAGAACGTCACATTTTAACCCCAATTAAAAATCGTTCTAACTACATTATTAATACTTCTAACTTGTCTACTAAGAAATTAAAGCAAAAGTTAATTAATACTTTTAGTGATCGTAAGCGACAACCATTTTCAATTGAAGTTATGTCATTTGGTTTTAAGTATGGGATGCCAATCGATGCAGATATTGTAATGGATGTACGTTTTTTGCCTAACCCATTTTATATTCCAGAATTGCGTCCATTTACAGGACTAGACAAACGTGTCTTTGACTACGTAATGAATAAAAAAGAAACGCAAGTCTTTTATCATAAGTTGTTAGACCTGCTTGAGACGGCGATTCCTGGCTATATCAAAGAAGGAAAAGAGAAACTTACAATTGCAATTGGTTGTACAGGCGGTCAACACCGTAGTGTGTCAATTGCTCAACAACTTGCTCGCGATTTAGCTAAAAAGTATCCAGTCGATATTACTCACCGTGAAGTGAGTCGCTATATTAGAAAGTAGGCATGACAATGTCATACGGAGAAACAAGAATCGTGCGCGTTATTAAAGGCAGACGCCCACGGATAGTCGTAATTGGTGGGGGAACAGGCCTGCCAGTTATATTAAATGCCTTAAAAGATCAAAATGCGGAAATTACTGCAATTGTTACTGTTTCAGATGATGGTGGCTCATCTGGCTCCATTAGAAACTTTATTAACGTTGTTCCGCCTGGTGATATTAGAAACGTATTGGTTTCATTAAGTGATTTACCACAAGAAGAAAAAGATATTTTCCAATACCGTTTTGATTCCTCTGATGCATTCTTCTCAGGTCATGCGATTGGTAATTTGATTATCGCTGCCTTGAATGAAATGCACGGCAATATTTTTGATGCAGTTCAATCTTTATCTAAAATGATGCGAGTAGATGGCCATGTTTTCCCTGCTTCAAATGAACCATTAACCTTGAATGCGGAATTTATCGATGGCACTACTCAGTCCGGTGAAACCGAAATCACTTCTAAAGATAAGCGAATTAAAAGAGTATGGGTTACCGATACTGACTCAGATGCAGAACCTAAGGCAGTATTACCGGTTCTTGCTTCAATTATGCAAGCCGATGCCGTTGTTCTAGGACCAGGTAGTTTGTTTACTTCAATTTTGCCTAACTTGATGATTTCTAACTTGGGTGAAGCTGTTCGTGAGACTGAAGCAGAAGTTATCTATATTTGTAACATTATGACTCAGCGCGGTGAAACTGATCACTTTAGTGATGCAGAACACGTAGAAGTAATCAATAATCACTTAGGTGGTCACTATATCAATACTGCTTTGGTTAATGGCGCTAAAATTGATATGAGCAAATTCCACCCTGAAGATTATGATGCTTATCTTGAACCTGTAAGAAATGACTTTGAAGGTTTAAGAGCACAAGAATGTCGTGTAATTACCGATGACTTTATTGATCAAAGACATGGTTTAGTCTTCCATGATGGTGAAAAGGTAGCTAAGGAAATTATTAATCTGGCATTTGAAGCAATGTCACGAAAGAGAATGAAGGAAAATTAATGGCTAGTTATGCTAGTGAGGTCAAAAAGGAGCTAACTTCGCTTGAGGTGCATCCAGAGCATGCAAAAGCAGAGTTAGCCGCTTTTTTGCGGATGAATGGAGTTTTAAATCTTCATGATCATCAATTTAGTTTAGATATTACAACAGAAAATCCTGCGATTGCGCGACGCATTTTTAAATTAATCAAAGTAGCCTACGGTATTGAGCCATTGCTGATTGTTTCGCGCAAGATGAAACTAAAGAAAAATAATCAATACTTAGTTCGTCTTAATCAAAAAGTGCAAGAAATTCTGGAAAATTTGCAAATTTGGGATCCTGAAAAGGGATTAGTAACCAGAATTCCTGAACGAATTCGTAAGTCTCGTGAAGGGGCAATGTCATACTTGCGTGGTGCCTTTTTAGCCGGTGGTAGCGTCAATAACCCTGAAACTAGTCGTTATCACTTAGAGATTTATTCAACTTATGAAGATCATAATGAAGATCTAGCTAAGATTATGAATGAATATTTCTATTTGAATGCTAAAATGACTAAGAGAAGAAGAGGTTATATCGTTTATCTCAAAGAAGCTGAAAAAATTGGCGACTTTTTGCATATTGTAGGTGCATTAAATGCCATGCTTAATTTTGAAGATTTGCGGATTATGCGTGATATGCGTAACTCAGTTAACCGTTTGGTTAACTGCGATACCGCAAATATGAAAAAGACAGCTTCTGCCTCGGCTAAACAAGTTGAAGATATTCAAACAATTCAGGCAGAAAAGGGCTTAGATGATTTGTCAGAAAAATTGCAAGTGCTAGCTCGTTTTAGACTGGCCCATCCTGAATTAACTTTAAAAGAAGTAGCGGATCAGATTCCCGATGGTCCTATCTCTAAATCAGGAGTAAATCACCGCTTTAAAAAATTACATGAAATTGCGGAAAGTTTAAGAGCATAAAAAAAGATCACTTCAATCGAAGTGATCTTTTTTTGCGTAATCAGTTAATGATTACTTCTTCTTGTTGACCATAATTTCGTCAATTAAACCGTATTCCTTAGCTTCTTCTGCAGTTAAGTAGTTGTCACGTTCAGTATCCTTTTGAATCTTGTCCAAAGGTTGACCGGTAGTTTCGTGTAAGATTTCGTTAATCTTCTTACGACTCTTTAAAATTTCGTTAGCTGCAATTTGAATATCAGTTTGTTGACCTTGTGCACCACCTAATGGTTGGTGAATAAGGACGGTTGAGTTAGGAAGTGCGAAACGCTTGCCCTTAGTACCACTAGTCAAAAGGATGGAAGCCATTGAAGCAGCCATACCAATTGCAATAGTAGAAACATCCGACTTGATAAAGTTCATGGTGTCCATGATAGCAAGACCAGAGGTAATAACACCACCAGGAGAGTTGATGTAAAGTGAAATATCCTTAGTGTTGTCTTGAGCATCTAAGAAGAGCAATTGAGCAATGATTGAGTTGGCCATTTGGTCATTAATTTCACCACTCAGCATGATAATTCTGTCTTTAAGCAAACGTGAGTAAATATCGTAAGCACGTTCGCCACGAGCAGTTTGTTCAATAACTGTAGGTACTAGCATAAATTTGCCTCCTAAATTTTTCGTTATATTTAATTAGCACTCATTCAAGTACAGTGCTAATTAAATCACTTCGTAATAAAAGTGTCAAATAATGAGACTTACTTGTATTGAAATTGTATTTTTGCGAGTGAATCTTATATATTATAATTACTATGTAAAACCAAAATTATGTAATATCGGAGGATAGGCTTGAAGTATACAAATAAAATTTTAACCGCTACATCTGCTGTAGCACTTAGTGTAGGTTTGTTAATGGGCTATGCTAAACCTGTTTCTGCTGCTGACGCTAACTCAGCAAGTAAGACAACAGATACTAATAGCTCTAGTGATAGTAAAAAAGCACCAGTTCAAACCAGTACTTCTTATGATTTGATGGTTAAAGTGGGTAGTGGTAGACGCTACAATGTTTACAAGAAGATCAGCAATGGTAAGCCTTCTGGCAAGATCGCTGATGCAAGTGACTACCAATACGCTCATATTCAATCAGATCAAAGTATTAAGACTAGAGATAATGGTACTTATTGGCGTATTTACGTAGACGGCCGTAAGGTTGGTTACGTAAACCAAAACTATTTCACTAGAAACACAATTGCTGTTCCTAAGACTGTGAGTTTGGTTAGAAATAGCAACTACCTCTTTGATCCTACTGATGCAATCAGTTATGTAACCAACAATATGGGTACTGTGATTGATAACCAAGATGTAGATGTATCTGAAGATATGATCGACTGTACTGATCCAGGTACTTACAATGTTAAGTACAGTTATGGTTCTGCTAAGGCAACAGTTAAGGTAACTGTTAGAAAGAGCACCAAGGAAGGTATTGCCGACGCAAGCAAGGTTCAAGCTAAGTCATTTGACGGTAACTTGAAGTCTTGGAAGACTTACTATGGTAGTTCAGCTAACTATGTAACTAAGACTGACTTTGCTCCTGATAAGTCTAAGCATACTTATACTAGTGATGATGGTAATTTAACCTTTAAGACTCGATTCTTCCAACCAGTTTTATTGAGTGTTGCTAGAGACATTAAAGATGACGACTACATTAACCGTGTAGGTCACATTCCAGAAGGTATCACGATGTCAAACGGCTGGCTTTACACTAGCTTGCTCAGCAGTACTACTATTACTGACGGCCACATTGTGGGTTACAACTTGAACAACTTGACTAACGCCTTTAACGGTCAATACTTACTTGATATGTCACAAAGCAAGTTTAACTCATATGTTAAGAACATTAAGGTAAGTCCTTATATTCCAATTGGCCACGGTCAAGCTATGGGTTCTACCGACAAGTACGTCTATGTATTGAACAACAATAATAAAGTTTCATACAAGAGTAACTTCTCAACTGAATTAGTTCAAATCCGTAAGAGCGACATGTGCATAAACAAGATCTGGACTATTAAATGCTGGAACGGTAGTGAATCAGAAGGTCGTTACTTCCAAAACGGCGTAATCGTAAGTGATAACAAGATGTACACTACAACTTACAACAAGGATGACGATCAAACTGAATACTGGGAATTCAACCGTAAGGGTGACAACTGGTATCCAACTATTGTAGGTGCAACTAAGGGTGGCATTGTTTCAAACACTTACACTCAAGGCTTCACTTATGATCCTAAGAACAACAACTTCTACATTGCATTTAACGATGTAATTGCTAAGATTGCCAAGAACGGTGAAGTTAAGGATACTTACCAATTCCACACTGGTCGTGAAATTGAAGGTATCGCAGTAGCCAACAACAGACTTTACACTAACTTGGCACAACGTGCAGAGCTGCTTGAAAGTAGTCAAACTTTGACTAAGTAAAATTTAAGATATAAAAAATAGCGATGATTAAAATCATCGCTATTTTTTTATGCTTTAGTATTAGTTGGCTTGAGCATCTTGATGTTTCTTAATTGTTGGAAGGATTAAACCTAATGCAATTAAAATGATTGGAGTCAAGATGTTTAAGAGCAATGTGAATGGATCTGGTGAGTAAATACCAAAGATACAACATGCAGCAGTAACTACGAAACACCAAATACCAGCAGTGTAAGCTAAACCTTGATGTTTAGTCATTTGATAAGTAGTTTCAAACTTTTCTTGGTGCTTTCTTAAAGCAATGTAAGCTGTGAATACCCAAAGGTAACGAAGTGGCATAGTAGTTGAGTTTAACTTAACCAATTGAGCCATAACAGCTTGTGCGTTAGGTACAAGGGCTTGAATTGCGATCAAACCACCTGACAAGATAACTACCATCCAGATACCGTTGATGTAGGCACCGTGTTTGTTAAGCTTGAGCAAACTCTTTGGAATAAATTCCTTAGCTTCTTTACTACCTAGAAGCATTCTAAGTGGAGCATCGATACTAATTACCAAAGTTGAGAATTGGCCGATTACGTTACACCATGAATAAATGTACATGAATAAGCCACCAACATGGTAATATTCACCAAGCTTTTGGAATGCCATGTAGGCACCGTTTGAAATGTATTCGTTAAGGTTAGCGTTAACTACCTTAGGATCAAACATCAATGCCATGGCAAAAGTACCTAAGATAGCTGAAACCATAACCATGATTGCAAGAGCCATCATTGCCTTAGGGAAGTTCTTTGATGGATCCTTAACCTTATTTACATAAGGAGAAATCTTTTCACAACCACCAACGGCAAATACCAAAATTGAAAGTGAAGTAAAGTACTTAACATTAAATGTTGGCATTAAGTTCTTCCAATTGAAGTTGATGCTGTAAAAACCAGCATGTGGGTTGATAGCTGGAGCTGCGAACATCATGATAATGAATAAGATTGACATGATGAACATTGAAGAACCGGCAACAGTAGCTAAGCCCTTTAAAACTGGAATACCACGACTGGCAACCCAGCAGAAGAACAAGAAGACAACTAAAGTTGCAAATTGAGTCCAAGCAGTAGGTAAACCATCGTACCAATGAGTATTACCAAAAATACCCCAGGCCATGGCTCTCAAACCACCGGTACCCTTACTTGAAATATAAACAACGTGGCAGGCCCAGTAAGTCCAACCAGCGTAGTAGGCCCATTTGGCACCCATTGTGGCGTTAACCCAAGATGAAACCCCACCTTCAGCGTTTTTGAAAGTGGCACCAAGTTCACCAACCATCAGTGCATAAGGAACAAAGTAGAGAAGGAACATTACGATCCAACTGAAGATGACCTTTGTTCCATCAAAGTAGACGTAGCCGTTAACAACGTTACCAAATCCCCATACGGTAGAGAAGGCCATCATTGCCAAGGTCGTCCACATCATCTTTTTAGGATTGTTTTGTGATTCAACCATAAACTATATCTCCTATATTACTAAAATATTTATGTGAACTTTTTAATTATATAACAATAACGTTTGCAAAATTTTAATGTTAATGCTACTCTCATAAGAATTTAACGCCTTATTTTTGGGTAGCTGGTCACTTATAAAGGTGCTTTTATGAATATTATTTTTTAATGTAAAAGATAAAATGATCTTATATATTTTTATATTGGATATTGGCCGATTGTAAAATTAAATTGAACACTTTGTAAAAAATAAAAGCCCATCTGGGCCTGTTTGATAGAACGTTAATAACCACAAAAACTTCTATTGGAGGTCACAAATGGACTCTTTATGTTTTACCATGAATCAGCGCATTAAAGGCAAACACTTATCATTCGAAGAGCGGGTTATTATCCAAACTCGTATCAAAGACGGCTTCTCTCTTAGAGCTATTGCACGTGAACTTGGTTGTTCCCCGTCTACCATCAGCTATGAAGTACTGTTTCTCTTTATCATGGCAAACAGAGGCGGTACAAGGCTGATCACGGTCAAAGCGTTTATCAGGCTAATCGATACCATTGTGGCCGCAAATCAGGCTTCTTGAAGAAATCTGATTTTATCGAATATGTTAACAAGCATTTCTCTGAAGACGACTGGTCGCTTGATGTATGTGCCAATCGCAGTTTGGTTTTAGGACATAAGACTAGAGATGATCAAGTACTGCTGACTTTGTCTGAGCGAATGAGTCGCGAGTTTTTAATCTTGCGGATTCCCGATAAGACCGCTGCCAGTGTCATGCATGCTTTTAGAACGCTTCAAAAACAATACAGCGAGCACTGGAACGACATCTTCAAGACATCATTAATATTGAAACCTGGTGCAATTCACTGCCGAGAAAGATCTTAGCATATCATACCCCAGATGAAATCTTTGAAAAGGAATTGAATCGTATCTATCAAACAGCATAAGTGTTCAATTTATTATTGCAATTTACGATATTTTTATATTTACTTTATTTTTATGGGAGAAAAGAAAAAAGAGCGATGAACTATCGAAATAATTCATCGCTCTTTTATTTCCTAAGATGGGTCCCCTGGGAGTCGAACCCAGATTTTAAGAACCGGAATCTTACGTGCGATCCATTACACTAAGGACCCGTATGACTCTATCAGTATAACAAAAAAAGATAGCAAAGAAAAATGATTTCACTTAACTTGTAACATTTTTAAATTCGCACATCTTTTTCTTGAATTACGAAAAATACATTGTTATACTAACAGTGTCGATTGGGAAATGTATGGATGTTGGATGTACGTTTCTCTTATATTTTTAAGTATTCTGGGACAGAAATCGACACAGGCATGGTCGTAATTCGTCCCAGGGAAAGGAGGGAACGATGGATTCGGACTTTTCTTTGCTCGAAGCGCTCGTTCCCGACGTCTTAAAGATTCTTCGACAAAGGTATCTTGTCCTTGAGCAGATCGCGTTACATGCGCCAATTGGTCGCCGTAGCGTAGCTCAACATTTAGGGCTTTCGGAAAGAAACATTAGAACCGAAACGGAATATTTGAATCAGTTAGGCTTGATTGAAATTAAAAGTTTCGGAATGTTTTTAACCGAAAAGGGCGAGAAAACATTGAAAGATGCAGGACCATTGATTGACCGCCTCTTTAATGCCGGAGAGACAGAGGTAGCTCTTGCTAAGAAATTAGGAATTGATAGAACTCTGATTGTCCCTGGTAACGCTGATCTACAAGATCGTGTGTATGAAGAGATGGGGGAAAAGTTAAGTTCAGCTTTGAATTTACTCTTGCCTTTAGGACATTCAATAGTTACAATTCTAGGTGGAGCGGCTTTAGCAAAATCTGCGAAGTATTTATCTCCAGATTTAGCTAATAACCGTCAACTGGAATTTGTTCCAGGTCGCGGAGCCTTGGGCGAGAATGTTGAAACGCAAAGTAATACAATCGTTCAAGAGATGGCTGCTAAGACTTCAGGTACTTATAAGACTTTATATTTGCCTGAGCAAGTTTCAGCAGATGCGTATAAATCGCTTATACGTGAATCTTCGATTGCAGATGTCCTGCAAGATATTTCACAAAGTGATGCTGTGATTCATGGTATTGGGTTAGCCCAAGAAATGGCACAGCGTAGAGGCTATGATTCAATTAAGCTCTCTAGACTTCGTGAAAAGAAGGCCGTCACCGAATGTTTCGGGTGTTTCTTCGATGAAAATGGCAAGGTTGTCGACCGTATCACCCAGGTTGGATTGCAGTTTGAGAACCTATACAAAATACCCCACATATTTGCCTTTGCTTGCGGTAGTCGCAAGGCTGAAGCAATCAAAGCTTATATGCCTAATGCACCACATCAAACCTGGTTAATTACTGATGAAGGTGCCTCAAATATGATTTTAAAGGGGAAATAAAAATCCCGTTTAAAATAAATGTTGTTTATAGTTCTTAAGGAGGACTTTAGGTTATGACAGTTAAAATTGGTATTAACGGTTTCGGCCGTATCGGTCGTTTAGCATTCCGTCGTATTATGGACCTTGGCGAAAAGACTAAGGACATCGAAGTTGTTGCTATTAACGACTTGACTACTCCAGCAATGCTTGCTTACTTGCTTAAGTACGACACTACTCATGGTACTTTCAACCACGAAGTTTCATCAACTGATGACTCAATCGTAGTTGACGGTAAGAAGTACCGTGTTTACGCTGAACCACAAGCACAAAACATTCCTTGGGTTAAGAATGACGGTGTTGACTTTGTTCTTGAATGTACTGGTTTCTACACTAGCAAGGCTAAGTCACAAGCTCACCTTGACGCAGGTGCTAAGCGTGTATTGATCTCAGCTCCAGCAGGTAACGACTTGAAGACTATCGTTTACTCAGTAAACGAAAACACTTTGACTGCTGACGACAAGATCGTTTCAGCTGCTTCATGTACTACTAACTCACTTGCACCAATGGCTAACGCTTTGGACAAGGAATTCGGTATCGAAGTTGCTACTATGACTACCATCCACGCATACACTGGTACTCAAATGACTTTGGATGGTCCTTCACGTAGTGGTAAGGAACAAGACGCTCGTGCTGCTGCTGAAAACATTATTCCTCATACTACTGGTTCAGCAAAGGCTATCGGCTTGGTATTGCCTAACTTGAACGGTAAGATGAACGGTCACGCACAACGTGTTCCAGTTCCAGACGGTTCAGAAACTGAATTGGTATCAATCTTGAAGAAGAAGGTTACTGCTGACGAAGTTAACGAAGCTATGAAGAAGTACGAAAGCCCATCATTTGCATACAATGGTGACCACATCGTTTCAAGCGACGTTATCAACATGACTGCTGGTTCAATCTTTGACCCAACTCAAACTATGGTAACTACTGCAGGTGACAAGCAATTAGTTAAGACTGTTGCTTGGTACGACAACGAATACTCATTCACTTGCCAAATGGTTCGTACTTTATTACACTTTGCTACTCTTTAATCATTAATTAAATTTAACTGATTATAGGTTAAGTGGTAATTGAGAAGGCGGAGGGAGATTCTTCCTTCCGCCTTTTTTTGAAGGAAAAATATCAAAATAATCGGAGGATTATAATGGCTAAATTAATCGTTGACGATCTTGATGTTAATGGCAAGAAAGTCTTAATGCGTGTAGACTTTAATGTTCCTATTAAAGATGGTGTTATTGGTGATGACAACCGTATCGTTGCTGCACTTCCAACTATTAAGTACATCATCGAACACGGTGGTAAAGCAATTCTTTTGAGTCACTTGGGCCGTGTAAAGTCAGATGCTGACAAGAAAGAATTATCATTAAAGCCAGTTGCTGAACGTTTAAGCGAACTTCTTAAGAAGCCTGTAACTTTTGTACCATCAAACGAAGGTAAAGAAGTTGAAGACGCAATCAACGCTATGAAAGATGGCGATGTTGTTGTTCTTGAAAACACTAGATTCCAAGATATTGACAATGACTTTGGTAAGCGTGAATCAGGTAACGATCCTAAGCTTGGCGAATACTGGGCAAGCCTTGGCGACATGTTTGTAAACGATGCCTTTGGTACTGCACACAGAAGCCACGCTTCAAACGTTGGTATTGCTACTGCTATGAAGAAAGACGGCAAGCCAGTTGCTGCTGGTTTCTTGATGGAAAAGGAAATCAAATTCTTAGGTAACGCTGTTGAAAACCCAGTTCACCCATTCGTAACTATCCTTGGTGGTGCTAAGGTTTCAGACAAGATCGCTGTTATTAAGAACTTGATTCCTAAGTCAGACCACATTTTAATCGGTGGTGGTATGGCTTACACCTTCTTAGCAGCTCAAGGCCACAAGATTGGTAAGTCATTGTTTGAAAAGGACAGAGTTGAACTTGCTAAGGAACTTTTGAAAGAAGCTGACGGCAAGATCGTTCTTCCAGTTGACAACGTAGCTGCAACTGAATTCTCAAACGATGCTTCACGTGAAGTTGTTGGTGACGATATTCCTGACAACATGATGGGTCTTGACATCGGTCCTAAGACTGTTGAAAAGTTCACTGAAATTCTTAAGGACGCTAAGACTGTTGTTTGGAACGGTCCTATGGGTGCTTTCGAAATGCCTAACTTCGCTAAGGGTACTTACGCAATTGCTGATGCCTTAGCTAACTTAACTGATGCTACTACTATTATTGGTGGTGGTGACTCAACTTCTGCTGTTAAGAAGTCTGGAGTTGCTGACAAGATTACCCACATCTCAACCGGTGGTGGTGCTTCACTTCAATACCTTGAAGGTAACGAATTACCAGGTATTGCATGTATTTCAGACAAGTAATTTAAGTTAAGGAGATAATAGACTAATGAGTCGTACACCAATTATTGCTGGTAACTGGAAATTACACATGAACCCAGAACAAACTACTGAGTTCGTTGACGCAGTTAAGGACAAGTTACCAGATCCAAGTAAGGTAGAATCACTTATTTGTGCACCTGCAGTTGACCTTGATGCTTTGAGAAAAGCTGCTAAGGGTTCAAACTTGCACATCGGTGCAGAAAACTGCTACTTTGAAGACGAAGGTGCTTACACTGGTGAAACTTCACCTAAGGTCCTCAAAGAAATGGGTATGGACTACGTAATTATTGGTCACTCAGAACGTCGTGGCTACTTCCACGAAACTGATGAAGACATTAACAAGAAGGCCAAGGCAATCTTTGCTAATGGCTTGAAGCCAATTATTTGCTGTGGTGAATCACTTGAAACTCGTGAAGCTAACAAGCAAGAAGACTGGGTAGTTGCTCAAATTAAGGCTGCTTTAGATGGTCTTACTGCTGAACAAGTATCTTCACTTGTAATTGCTTATGAACCAATCTGGGCTATTGGTACTGGCAAGACTGCTTCATCAGACCAAGCTGAAGAAATGTGCAAGACTATTCGTGAAACTGTAAAGGACTTGTACAACGAAGAAACTGCAGAAAACGTTCGTATTCAATACGGTGGTTCTGTAAAGCCAGCTAACGTTAAGGAATTAATGTCAAAGCCTGACATTGACGGTGGCTTAGTTGGTGGTGCTTCACTTAAGCCTGAATCATACTTAGAATTGGTAAACTACCAAGACTAATTTTGATCATAAAGAAAATAGCTTCTGCCAATGCAGAAGCTATTTTTTTGTGCCTTTAAATAACGGCTTATCATGGCAAAAATAGCAGTCGATATAGAAGTATAAACGCTTTTAATGACAAATGATAACGCTTTAGCACTTGTGCTTTGGCCAGGACCAAGTATAATAAGGGTTGGAAGTTATGATTGAACGGATTATAACTTCTGAATATTCAGTCTCTGCCTAATAATTCCTTATTACTTAATAAATACAAACTTCATGGCAGAAGATACATCTATATCTATATCACTTTCTAGAGAAGCAGTTATGAAAAATTTTTATAACTGCTTTTTTGTGTTAATTAGGATTAATTTCGAACTTTTGATTAATTGGTGGGAAGGTTGGAAGTTTAAGTGGCGTGACATGCCATTGAGTAAATAAAATAGAGGTTAAGAGGATAAAGGGAACATCCTCTGGCTTATTAATTTCGCACGTCAATACAACACCTTTATCACCCATCATGGTTTTAACATTGGCTACCTTTTTGATACCAGATCTAAAGGTATAAGTACCATGTTTGATACTACCAGTTACGACGTAGTTAAGCTGAGTGAGATAAAAAATATTGGTGCTAGGAGTGTTTAATTTTTTTACGCCAACAAGAGAGTGGTTTACCACATCAATGGTAAAAGAAGCTATCAGACCAGCACCGTCAGAAAAAAGACGGCCCACTTCCTTATTATTTATATCATTCAAATAAAGAGTATGATTGGGATTATCTAGGTTGCCTTGAATAAAGAATTTAACCTGACCATCAGAAGCAATGACAGGTATTTGGCCGTAATCCTTTTCTTGATTAAGCTCTAACCAAAACAACATATTTTTCACCTCTATTTTTGTTGATTATCTTTAATAAATTGATTAAGAATATAGGCTACTCCATCTTCATTATTATTCTTGGTGGTAACTTGAGCGATGTCTTTTATTAAAGGAATCGCATTGCCCATTGCTACGCCGACACCTGCTGCGCGAATCATGCTTTCATCGTTTAGATTATCTCCAATAGCGGCGATTTCGTCTTTTTTAATATTTTTCAATTTGGCATAATCCAGCAATGCCAGCCCCTTTTGTGCCTCGTCCGCATTAATTTCAATATTTGAAGATGAGCTAGAGGTAATAACTAGGTCGCCTAATTCGGCGATTTCTTTTTTTACATCGGCAAAAGCTTCGTGTCCGCGTGAATCAAAAGCAATAAATTTCATCACTTCGATTTCGGGATCAGCCAGCAATTCCGTAAAACTAGGAACCTGCTTCATATTCATAATTGTTTTATTACCGGCAGAAATTGTGACGGCTTGACGGAAGTCGAGAAGAGGATTTAAATCAACCATCAAGTGCGCTACATTAGTAATTCGTTGCTCTAAGTTTTCACTATAAACTTGATTTTCGGTAACGACTTCAAAGTAAAATCCAGCCTTATGAAGGAGGTTAACAATTTGGATGGCCTTCTGAGTAGGGATACTGTGTTTGACCATTAATTGACCTGCTTCGTTAAATACTAGAGCACCATTTAGGTTGATAAAGCCAGTATGCAAATTTGCATCTCTTAAAATAGAACGTGATTCACGTGGGGCGCGACCCGTCGCAATCAGAAATTCAATTCCATTATTTTGTGCATTTTTCACAGCTTGAGCATTTGCTTCTGAAACGGTCATATTTGAATTAAAAAGAGTACCATCTAAATCGCAAGCAACTAATTTGATCATAAATTTCCTCCCAATTACTGTTAAATTAATGATACCATAAAGAGGATTAGAAAAGAGGGTGTAAGACTTGGCTAAAGAATTAATTGGCAATGATTGGGATCAAGTATTAGATCCAGTCTTTGCAAGTGAGAAATATCACGAACTTCATAACTTTCTAAGAGAAGAATACTCTACTAAGCAAATTTATCCTGACATGTATCATATATTCACAGCTTTCAAATTAACTCCCTTTGCTAAAACAAAGGTAGTCATTTTGGGACAAGATCCATACCATAATCCTGGACAGGCAAATGGGATGAGTTTTTCTGTCATGCCAGGTACACCACTTCCGCCATCACTTAAAAACATCTATAAAGAACTTTATGATGATGTTGGTGCACAGCCAGTTAACCATGGTTATTTGAAAAAATGGGCAGATCAAGGCGTATTGCTTTTGAATGCCGTTTTGACCGTACCATATGGACACGCAAATGGCCATCAAGGTAAAGGCTGGGAAGATGTCACAGATACGGCAATTAAGGCGTTAAGTGAACGTGGCAAGGTGGTTTTCATCTTATGGGGCAGATTTGCGCAAAACAAAATCCCATTAATTGATCAAAGTAAGAACTTTATTATAAAATCATCTCATCCGAGTCCATTTTCGGCTGATCGTGGATTCTTTGGCTCAAGACCATTTTCACGTTGTAATGCGGCATTAGTTAAATTTGGTGAGACACCGATTGATTGGCAATTGCCAAAAACTGTAAGTAAATCAGACATAGCATAAAAGAGGTATTAAAATGAGCGTATTTTCATTATTTAAAAAACAAGTTGAAGCAGCACCAGAAAAAAAGAGAATCGTTTTTCCAGAAAGTGACGATCTTAGAGTTTTAACTGCAGTATCAAATTTGAATAAAGATGGCATTATCGAACCAATTTTAATTGGTAAAAAAGAAGATGTTGAAAAGTTAGCTGCAGACAACAATTTAGATATTGAAGGCGTAAAGATTTATGATCAAAACAATTACGCTGATTTAGACGAAATGGCTGAAGCTTTTGTTAAGGCTAGAAGAAAGGATACCAGCATTGCTGAAGCTAAAGCCAAGTTGGCAAAAGGCAATTACTTTGGCACTATGCTGGTAAAAATGGGCCTAGCTGATGGGATGGTATCAGGTGCGGCTCATTCAACTGCTAACACTGTTTTACCTGCTTTACAACTTATTCACGCTGCTAAGGGGATGCACAGAGTATCAGGAGCCTTCGTTATGGAAAAAGGCGATGAAAGATATATCTTTGCCGACTGTGCAATTAATATCAATCCTGATGAAGAAACTTTAGCTGAAATTGGCTATCAATCAGCATTGACCGCTAAGATGGCAGATATTGATCCTAAGGTTGCCTTTTTAAGCTTTTCAACTAAAGGTTCCGCCGAAGGCCCAATGGTAGATAAGGTTCATGATGCAGCTGCCATGTTCCAAAAAGATCACCCAGAAATCCCTGGTGATGGTGAATTACAATTTGATGCCGCATTTGTTCCTGCTGTTGGTGAAAAGAAGGCTCCAGGTTCAAAGGTTGCTGGTCATGCAAATGTCTTTGTTTTCCCAGAACTTCAATCAGGTAACATTGCCTATAAGATGGTTCAACGTCTTGGTGGCTTTACTGCTGTTGGCCCAATTTTACAAGGACTTGCTGCTCCAGTAAATGACTTGTCTCGTGGCTGCAGTGAACAAGATATCTATGACTTGGCAATTGTTACCGCAGCTCAAGCTCTAGCAAAGGATGAAAATTAATGACAAAATTAGAGATTAATTCTGCTGAGGATATGCAAAAATTAGGTGCTTCTTTGGCCAAAACTGCTAAACCACATGATTTGTTATTGCTAAATGGTGATTTAGGAGCTGGTAAAACTACTATGACTCAAGGATTGGGACGTGAGCTTGGGATTCATCGTCCAGTAAAAAGCCCAACTTTTACCATTGTCCGTGAATACCGTGAAGCTAAGATGCCGCTTTTTCATATGGACTTTTACCGTTTGGAAAATGATGATTTATCTTCAATCGATTTGGAAGGTTACTTAGCAGAACCTGGCTTGGTAGTCATTGAATGGCCACAATTGGTAATGAATGATTTGCCAGATGAATTTTTGCAATTGACGATTACCAGAGTTGATGATAGTTGGGACTCAACCAAGCGTGTGGTTGAATTCAATGCCCATGGTAAGCGTAACAAAGAATGGGTTAAAGACGCATTAGCAGAATATAATAGATAATAGGATTGCTAAAAAAGATCTTGAATAAGTATTAGTGTTACTTGTTCAAGATCTTTTTGTGTAATAAATTAGTTATTATTTATTTCGCTTGCGATTAATTGTAATAAATCCTCACTTTGATTACATGAACCTGAACGATCAAGAAAACCGTGATCCATTCCTTTGTAGAAGACTTCTTCTACATTTTTACCGGCCTGACGTAATTTTGGGGCAAAGTATTTATTACTTTGTAAATAATAGTCAAATTCTGCTTCGATAATAGTAATATCTGGAAATTTGCTAAAGTCATGCGAATAAACAGGACTGATTAAAAGATTTTCGACATTCTCAATGCCAGGATAAAGCAAACGAATGACATTATTAACATAAATAATTTTGTTTAGACGAGCGTGAATAAAAGGTTCATCGGTGGGATCCATGTCATAATCAGAATATTGCCAATGATAAATTGTCTTGCTAGTGTCAGTAATATCTATAGCTGCATACATTGGAAAAAGATGACGAATTTGATGCTTGTTGTCTGTTAAACCGCAGGCAGCGTAAAGCTCACCACCAGCACTATCGCCGGTCATATAAATTTGTGTATCATTAAAACCAATTTTATTTTGGTGAGTCATAATCCAATCAATCGAATTTTTAATATCAAGATAGGCACCTGGAAATGGAGTTTCTGGAGCTAACCGATATGCTCATGAAACAATGATAAAGTCACCTGCATCTGCTAAATATCTACATCGAGGATTGAAACTATCAAGTGTTCCAGCATAAAAGCCCTCGCCATGAACAAAAATTAGACATTTGCCATTAGTTCTTTCAGGTGTGTAAATTCGAGCAGGAATAGCATGATTATCTAATGGAATTAAAATATCATTTTCTGCAACTCTTAAATTATCAGTTTTAATTTCAGGATAGCCACCACGCATAGACTTGAAGTCCAGGTTGTCTAACGTAACGGGATGTTCAATATTCTTTTCACTATAAAGATGATTAGGATCTAGCCTTGCTTTAACTTTAGGATCAAGTAATCCAGTTTTATCACCATAAATCGTATTTTTTATAATCATGAAATGCTTCTTTCTAAATTTGATAAATTAAATTCTTGATAGCTTCATCGCCGAATTGCTTTTCTTGATTAATCAAAATACCCGCACAGGCTTCGCTGTCACTTAGAGCGTTATGGTGATGCCATAATTCAACATCAAGTGCGTCAGATACCGTATCTAATTTATGGTTAGGTAATTCCGGTTCAAATTTTTTGCTAGTTGCCAAAGTATCGATTACTAAATAATGCGGCTCAGAAATATTATAGCGAGCCAAACTTTGGCGCATGACATTAGTATCAAATCTAGCATTGTGAGCTGCCACGAGCATGCCGGGTTGATATAGTCCTTTGATTTTAGGCCAAACTTCAGCCATAGTTGGGGCATTTTTAACATCCTCCGCTGTAATTTGGTGTACTTGAATGTTACGTGCATCAAACGGCATTTGTGGATTAATTACCGTGTAAAAACGGTCAACGATTTCAGTATTTCTAACCATAACTAAGGCGAGTGAGCAGGCACTTTCAGGATAATGGTTAGCTGTTTCGAAGTCCATTGCAATAAAGTTCATAAGATTCTCCTTTTGAAAAAGTATAACATTTTTAATGATGAAGCTAGGCCTTTTATGCGGTAAAATAAAACAAGAAACAAAACTAGGAGGCAAAATTGTGGAATTACTTGATTTAAAAGAGCAAGGAATTGATATTAAAGAGCAAATTCCATTAAGTAGATATACTTTTACCAAAACTGGTGGTGCGGCTGAATATTTAGCCTTTCCTAAAAGTACTGAAGAAGTGGAAAAATTAGTAAAAGTTACTCGTGAAAATAAAATTCCATTAACAATTATTGGTAATGCCTCGAATTTAATCATTCGCGATGGCGGAATTGATGGCTTAGTTATAATTTTAACTGACTTAAAAAAGATTGAAGTAAAAGGTAATAAGGTAACTGCTGATGCTGGTGCAAGAATTATCGATACAGCATTTACAGCAGCTCATCATGGTTTAAGTGGCATGGAATTTGCGGCAGGAATTCCTGGCAGCATTGGCGGCGGTGTGTTCATGAATGCTGGTGCCTATGGCGGTGAAATGCAAGAAGTTGTAGAGAGCGTTAAGGTTTTAACGCGCGATGGCGAATTAAAGACATACTCTAATGAGGAAATGGAATTTTCATACCGTCATTCATTGGTGCAAGATAATGGCGATATCGTTTTAAGTGCAACCTTTAGTTTGAAGCCAGGCGACAAGCTCGAGATCTTGGACCACATGCATTATTTGAATGCCTTGCGTCAATATAAGCAGCCACTCGAATATCCTTCATGTGGTAGCGTATTTAAGCGTCCAACAGGACACTTCGTAGGTCCAATGATTATTAAAGCAGGACTGCAAGGTAAACAAATTGGTGGTGCGCAAGACTCAACTAAGCATGCCGGATTTATTGTCAATAAGGGTGGCGCCACTGCAACGGATTACCTTAATTTAATTCACCTTATTCAAAAGACAATTAAAGAAAAGTTCGATATAGATTTACATACCGAAGTTCGTATTATCGGTAAGGAAAAATAGAATAGATTACGAGACAAGCTACAGGCTGCAAAGCTTGTAGCTATTTTTTATGGGGATGGAAATGGATATTATTAAGTTAAAGCATATTACCAAACAATATGACGATGGTTTTGTTGCACTTAAGGATATAAATTTAACAATTGAATCAGGTAAGTTTTATTCATTACTTGGTCCCAGCGGGTCAGGCAAATCCACTATCTTACGGATTATTGCCGGATTTACTCAACCGACTGACGGAAAAGTTTATTTTGATGGGAAAGACATTACTAATCTTGATGCGGCAAAACGGCACATCAACACCGTCTTTCAGAATTACGCGCTTTTTCCGCATTTAAATGTTTTTGAGAACGTTGCCTTTGGTTTAAAAATAAAAAAGAAGCCGATGAATGAAATTAAACCGGCTGTCAAAGATGCTCTGCATATGGTACGGCTGGACGGTTACGCAAACCGTGAAATTTCTGAACTTAGTGGTGGTCAGCAGCAGCGTGTAGCCATTGCGCGGGCAATAGTCAATGAACCTAAGGTGCTTTTACTTGATGAATCATTATCTGCTTTAGATAAAAGATTGCGTAAGGATATGCAGTTTGAGTTAAGAGCGATTCAAAAGAAGCTGGGTATTACCTTCATTTTTGTTACGCACGATCAGGAAGAGGCTCTTTCGATGAGTGATGAGATTTTTGTCTTAAATGATGGCGAAATTCAGCAAAGTGGTAGTCCTGTAGCTATTTATGATGAACCGGTTAATGATTTTGTCGCTCGTTTTATTGGGGATTCAAATATTTTATCTGGTCGGATGATCAAAGACTATGAAGTAGAATTTGCCAATAATAAATTTAAATGTGCAGATGGTGGGATCAAGCCTAATGAAAAAGTGGAGGTCGTAATTCGACCAGAAGACTTAGATATCGTTGATCCTGAAAAGGGCAAGATTGTAGTTACTGCACAAACGCAATTGTTTTTAGGGGATCACTTCGAAATTAAGGCAATTGATGCTGATGAAAACGAATGGTTGATTCATTCAACTAATGGCGTAAAACTGGGACAAAGAATAGGCTTATTCTTTGATCCAGAAGATATCCATGTAATGCGTCTCAATGAAAGCCAAGCAGACTTTGATGCCAGAATTGAGAAATACGAGGGGGATGAAAATGAAGACTAGGAAAGCTCTATTCTTGATTCCTTATCTGATGTGGATCATCCTGTTTGTTATTTTGCCAATTCTGTTGATCTTATGGTATTCATTCACGGATAGCAACAGAAGTTTTACTTTGAATAATTATGCCGCATTCTTTAGGAATAGTACCTTTTTGCGCATGATGCTTAATTCGTTCTGGTATGCGTTGTTGATAACTTTGATTACTTTACTAATATCTTATCCAGCGGCATATTTTTTAACCAAAATGAAAAATCAACAGTTATGGCTGCTGCTGATCATTTTGCCAACTTGGATTAATTTGCTTCTTAAGGCATATGCGTTTATTGGAATTTTAGGTAACAACGGCCTAGTTAATAAATTTCTACAGTTGTTTGGGATTGGACCGGTAAATATTCTCTTTACGGATTTTGCTTTTATTTTTGTAGCAACCTACATTGAAATTCCATTTATGATTTTGCCAATTTTTAATGCGATTAAAGAGATTGATCCGGCCGTTATTCAAGCCTCAGAAGATTTGGGTGCCAGTCGTTGGCAAACATTTACATACGTATTGTGGCCACTATCTCGTCCAGGCGTAGAAAGCGGTGTTCAGGCGATTTTTATCCCATCGCTATCTTTGTTCATGCTCACCAGATTAATCGGTGGTAACCGTGTTATTACCTTAGGTACGGCAATTGAAGAGTATTTCATGACCACCATGAACTGGAATATGGGTGCGACGATTGGCGTAATTTTGATTGTATTGATGGTAATTGCCATGCTCATTACCAGTAGAAAAGCTAGAAGAAAGAAGGTTGACTTATGAGAAACAGACATTTAATTGCTAGAGTCTACCTATCTTTGACACTAGTTTTGCTCTACGTTCCTATCTTTTATTTGATCTACTTTTCTTTTTCTAGTGGAAAGAACATGAATAAATTTGAGCATTTTACTTTTGCTCATTATCAAACGCTTTTTCAAGATAATCGTTTGTTGGCTATCTTTTTGGAAACAATTTTGTTAGCACTTCTTTCTAGTTTAATTGCAACGATCATTGGTACTTTTGGTGCAATTGCGATTAATGGTATGAGAAAAGAAGCACACAGAAAAACCACTTTAGCATTAAATAATGTGTTGATGGTATCGCCAGATGTAATTATTGGTGCCAGCTTTTTGATCTTCTTCACTGCACTGGGTATTGGCTTAAACTTTGGCTCAGTTTTGCTCAGTCACATTGCGTTTTCAATTCCAATTGTAGTGTTGATGGTTCTGCCGCGACTTAATGAAATGGATACCTCTTTAATTGATGCGGCACGAGATTTAGGTGCCAACTCCTGGCAGGTATTTAGCAACGTGCTCATTCCGGCAATTATGCCAGGAATTTTTTCAGGCATGTTCATGGCATTGACATATTCACTAGACGACTTTGCGGTAACGTTCTTTGTTACTGGTAACGGCTTTTCAACTTTGTCTGTAGAAATTTATTCAAGAGCGCGCCAAGGGATCGATTTAGAAATCAATGCTTTAAGTACGGTGATGTTTTTATTCGTATTACTTTTGGTAGGAACTTATTACTTTATCACCACTAAAAAGAGCAGACGCAAGAATCATAGAGTGATAGGAGGATTGGTCAAATGAAAAAGATTTTCATTGCAATCATTTCAATTCTCTTAGTTTGCTTAGGTCTTGCTGGTCTGGCTCATCACTTAGAAAAACCGGCTGCCGGAGGAAAAGGCCAAAGCTTAATCATTTATAATTGGGGTGATTATCTAGACCCTAAGCTGATCAAGAAATTTGAGAAGCAATCTGGTTATCATGTGGTTTATGAAACATTTGATTCTAACGAAGCGATGTACACTAAGATTAAACAAGGTGGTACCGCATACGATTTGACCATTCCATCTGAATATATGGTTACCAAGATGCGTAAAGCTCACTTGCTTGATCGATTAGATAAGCAAAAAATTCCTAATATGAAATATATTGGCAAAAACTTTTTGCATAAATCATTTGATGCAGAAAATGACTATTCAGTACCATATTTCTGGGGTACTTTAGGAATCGTCTACAATGATAAATTTGTCAAAAAAGGTGCAATTAAAACTTGGAATGATCTTTGGTCAAAGAAATATCGTCATCAGATCTTGCTAGTTGATTCAGCTAGGGATGCAATGGGTATGTCACTAGTATCATTAGGCTATTCAATGAATACGACTAGCAGCATGAAACTGAATTTAGCCCAAACTAAATTGGACGGATTAGGTCCTAATATTAAGGCGATTATTTCGGATGAAATGCGAATGTACATGATCCAAAATGAGGCTGCAATTGGTGTTACCTGGTCAGGGGAAGCGCACGAAATGATGGAAAGCAATCACCATTTGCATTATGTAGTGCCAAAAGAGGGATCAAATTTGTGGTTTGATAACTTCGTTGTTCCTAAAACGGCTAAAAATAAAAAGGCCGCTTATGAGTTTATTAACTTCATGCTAGAGCCAAAGAATGCAGCACAAAATGCCAAGTATGTTGGCTATGCCACTCCAAACGTAGCTGCTCAAAAATTGTTGCCTAAGTATATTAGAGAAGATCGTCAATTTTACCCTGATCAAACTACGTTGCGTCACTTGCAAGTCTTTAAAGATTTAGGTCCAAAAAAGATGCAAGAATATAATGATCTATTTTTAGAATTTAAAATGTATGCACGATAAAAGAGGTTAGTTATAATTAAAGAAGAAAGGAGTTTTCAATGCATTTTGATGTTTCTAATCTATTTACATGGAACAACCTGTCGATAGCGTTAGATGTATTAATCATTTGGTATTTGGTATACCGCTTGATTATGATGATTCGCGGTACCAAGGCAGTGCAACTAGCTAAAGGTATTGCTTTCATTTTCATCGTTAGAATTGTAGCAGGATTACTCCAGCTGCGTGCCGTAACCTATATCGTCGATCAGATTGTTTCGTGGGCGGTAATCGGAATTATTGTCATCTTCCAGCCTGAAATTCGTAGAGGGCTGGAGCGTTTAGGTCGAACTCCAATTTTTAATGGACGAGGCGAAAGTCCACATGATCAATCAGTAAGAATGGTCAAAGAATTGGATAAAGCCATTCAATATATGTCCAAAAGAAGAATTGGTGCTTTGATCACAATTCAACAGGACACAGGATTGGATGATTATATTGAAACCGGGATTAAGCTGGATGCAGATATTACGGGAGAATTATTAATCAATATTTTCATTCCAAATACTCCTCTGCATGATGGTGCGGTAATTATCAACAATAATCGCATCGCCGTAGCTGCTGCCTATTTGCCTTTGTCCGACAACAGTATGATTCCTAAGCGATTGGGAACAAGACACAGGGCTGCCGTCGGGATTTCAGAAGTAACGGACGCTGTTACTATCGTTGTTTCTGAAGAAACTGGTGGCGTAACTATTACTAAGAATGGTCGTTTTCTTTTAGACCTTTCACGAGATGAATATCTGAAGTACCTCAATGCGCAATTGGTTCCTAAGGAAGAAAAGGAGATTCCTTGGTACAAGCGTGTAATTAACAAAGTTTGGAAATGGGGTGCAGACCGATGAAAGATTTTTGGAATAACCGTTGGTTTATTAAAGTGGTCTCACTACTATTTGCAATTTTATTGGTAATTTATATTGACTCAACGCAAACTGGTTTTGTAACGCAAGGCGAACCGAGAAAAACAAGGGAAACAGCCAATGAAACTCAAACAATCAGTGTACCTTTGCAAGTTTCAATTGATACAGACAAGTATTATGTTGTTGGCTATCCAGAAAAAGTGAAGATCACTTTGGAAGGATCTAATGCATTAGTTACTTCAACGGTTAACACGCAGAGTTTCAGAGCCTACATCGATTTGACTCATAGAAAAATAGGCAAGCAGACCGTTAAGGTGCAAGTTACTGGACTTAATAGTCAATTATCATATACGATTAATCCGGCAACGGTTAATGTGGATATTGAACAAAGAAAATCCCGTACCATGCCAGTTCAAATAGAGTATAATAAAAATGCTGTTGCAAATGGATATAATATTGGCAAGCCCACAGTTGATCCACAAAAAGTGGAGGTAACCGGTGCTAAGGGCGAAGTAAACCAAATTGATCAAATTGTTGCTAAGCTTCCGCTTCCTAATGGTATTAATCACACTTATGAAAGACAAGTGATTTTGGTTGCTGAAGATAATAAGGGAAGACAATTAAATGCGGTCATTACTCCTTCGACTGCAACTGCAAAACTTCCTGTTTCACTATCTAAGAAAACTGTTAAATTGAATCTAAGACCTAAGAATGAAAAGAATAATAAGGTCTATTCCGTAACGGCTAAAAGAGATCAGGTAACTTTATATGGGCAAAAATCCGTTTTAGCGAAAATCAATCAGCTAAATGTGGACGTCGATTTAAAGGGTATTGATTCGTCAACTGTAAGAAATTATTCTTTGGTATTGCCTAAGGGAGTTGCAAGAGCTGATCCTGCGGAAGTACAAATATCCATTAAGGTTAAAAACTCAAGCAATTAATAAAATAGCAAGAAAGGTTGTTTATTAGATGTTAAAATATTTTGGAACTGATGGTGTTCGTGGCGTAGCAAATCAAGGCTTGACTCCAGAAATGGCCTTTAAATTAGGTCGTGACGGTGGTTACGTTTTAACCAAGAACAAAAAAGATGGTGAACAAGCCAAGGTATTAGTTTCTCGCGATACTCGTATTTCTGGTCAAATGCTTGAATACGCACTTATTTCAGGTCTTCTTTCAGTAGGTATTGAAGTTCTTGAAGTTGGCGTGATTACCACTCCAGGTCTTTCATACTTGGTTCGTGCACAAGGTGCAGATGCTGGTGTGCAAATTTCTGCTTCTCACAACCCAGTTGAAGACAACGGAATTAAGTTCTTTGGTAGCGATGGTTTGAAGCTTTCAGATGAAATGGAAGGCGAAATAGAAAAATTAATCGATGCTAAAGAAGACAAACTTCCTCGTCCATCTGCTGAAGGTTTAGGTACTGTTACTGACTTCCATGAAGGTAGTGCTAAGTACTTACAATTTATTGAAAACACTATTCCAGAAGACTTAGGCGACATTAAGGTTGTTATTGATGGTGCCAACGGTGCTTCAAGTGCTCTTATTTCAAGATTGTTTGCTGACTGTGGCGTTGACTTTACTACTATTTACACTCATCCAAATGGCTTGAACATTAATGACCACTGTGGTGCTACTCACACCGAAAACTTGCAAAAAGAAGTTGTTAAGCAAGGTGCACAACTTGGTTTAGCCTTTGACGGTGATGCCGACCGTTGTATCGCTGTCGACGAAAATGGTAACGAAGTTGACGGTGACCACATTATGTACGTAATCGGTTCATACTTAGCTGAACACGGTCGTCTTAAGAAGGATACTATCGTTACTACTGTAATGAGTAACCTTGGATTTACTAAGGCTCTTGAAAAGGAAGGGCTTAAGAATGTTCGTACCCAAGTTGGTGACCGTTACGTTTCAGAAGAAATGCGTGCACATGGTTACAACCTTGGTGGTGAACAATCAGGTCACGTTATTATGAGCGACTACCACAACACCGGTGATGGTATGCTTACTGGTCTTCACTTGATGCTAGTAATGAAGAAGACTGGCAAGTCATTGAGCGAACTTTTGAAAGACTTCAAGGACTACCCACAATGCTTAGTAAACGTTCCGGTTGCTGACAAGAAGAATTGGAAGAAGCACCAACCAATCCTTGATGTAATTGCTGAAGTAGAAAAAGACATGGACGGCAATGGTCGTGTACTTGTTCGTCCTTCAGGTACTCAAGCTCTTCTTAGAGTTATGGCAGAAGGCCCAACTCAAGAAGAAACCGATGAATACGTAAACCGTATCGTTAAGGTTGTTGAAAAAGAAATGGGTACTAAATAATTAAACAAAATACCTGTGAATAAAAAGTCGTGAGTTAGCTCACGGCTTTTTGTATAATTAAAGATGTGTGATTTTTAAAAGGTCGAGGGGGAATAGAAATGGCAATTAAAATAATCGCGGTTGATCTAGACGGAACTTTATTATCAAGTGGAAATCTTATTTTGCCTGAGACAGAAAGAGTTTTGCGAGTTGCCTCTGAAAATGGCATTAAAGTTGTCTTGGCCACTGGTAGACCTCTTTCAGGTACTTTGCCATTTACACAGCAATTAGGATTATCTGGTGATGATCAGTATGCCATCGTGTTTAACGGAGCAGTGGTTCAAAGTCTTTCAGGTCGTGTATTAATGAGTCAAGAACTTGACTATCAAGACTTTAATAATATGCTTCGTTTCCAACGTTTAAGTCATGTTGATGTACATTTTGAAACTACCAAGTATTTCTTAACCTGCGACCGTGATTTATCTGTCCAAATGCAAATCAATGCGGCTTTGACTAATAACGTACTTAAGGTTAGAGAGCGCAAAGAAATTCCACAAGATTTTACTTTCAATAAAGTGGGCTTCACTTCTGTTGAAGGTAGCGACCAAGTGGATAAATTATGGAACAGCTTGCCATCATGGGCATTTGATTCTTATGATATCGTACGTAGTTTTGATAGTATTATCGAATTAAATGCATTGGGTGCTTCCAAAGGTAATGCATTAATGGACCTAGCCTCACGTCTTAAAGTTAACCAAAAAGATGTCATGGTATTTGGCGATCAAGGCAACGATTTGTCGATGTTTGAAAATCCTAACTTCATGAAAATTGCGATGGGCAATGCAATTAGTGATATTAAAGAAAAAGCAGATTATGTGACTGATGATAACGATCATAATGGTATTGCTAAGGCGATTAAGAAGTTTGTATTGTAAACAGAAGCAGGTATAAAATGATTAAATTAATTGCGGTCGACATGGATGGCACTCTTTTACAATCAAATAATCAGATTGGTGAAGAGACCAAACAGGCCTTAAAAAAAGTGGATGAAGCTGGAATAAAGGTTGTACCTGCATCTGGTAGACCACTGCCTGGAGTTATTCCTTACATGGGAGAACTAGCGATAAATGGCGATGACAACTATGCGGTACTCTATAATGGCGGCTTAGTTCAATCTATTTCGGGTAATGTCTTAATTAGTCATCAATTCGATTATGATGAGTTTAGAAAGTTTATTCAGCTGCAAAAGCAAAATCCAGGCGTGAACCTTCATTTTATGAAGGAACATGATTATTGGACGCTAGACAGACGATTATCTACTAAAATGGCTAAAATGTCTGCTGTCAGTGGAGCGCCTTTTGTGGTTAAGGATTTTGATGAAGTTCCAGCAGATTTTCAGTTTATTAAGGCTGAATATACTGGACCAAAAAATAAATTAGATAGATTGGAACAGAATATTCCTGAGTGGCTAAAGGATTATAATGTTGCACGTAGTGATCCAATGATTTTAGAGATCAATAAGCGTGAAGCTTCAAAGGGTCGAGGCGTTCATCAATTAGCACAAAAATTGGGCATTAAAGATGATGAAGTCATGATTTTTGGTGACCAGGGCAATGATATGTCCATGTTTAAGAATCCTGATTTTAAGAAGGTTGCCATGGGCAACGCAATTGATGAAATTAAGGAAAAAGCGGATTTCGTTACCAAGAGTAATGATGAAGCTGGTATAGCCTATGCAATTGATAAATTTATTTTTTAAATGTTAGAAAAGAACATTAGATGAAGAATATGAAAAAGATTATTTTGCGTGTACTTATGGTAATCTGTACAGCAGTTTCCTTTTTCTTGTTGTTAACGAGCGTAATCAGTTTAAAAATTAATGATACGCAAGCGATGGGGAAAGCAGTCATAAATCGAGTCGTAGCTGATTCAGATAATCCTAATTTAAAAGATGGGGTTAGGTTCTTAGAGGTGTCTGGATTAGAGCAAACGCTGTTAAAGCAACTGCCTAAAAAATATCAGGTAGAAATGTCTTATGCAGACTTATATCGAGCATGCGAAAAATATAATGAACAAGGCAAACTGACGCCTAAAGATCTTAATTTATCTAGTAAAACCAAGCTGGAAGAAATAATTAATGAATATATAGTCAAGCAAATCAACCATAAATTAAAGGAAAAATCCGACGAAGTCTATCACGCAATTTCTATTTATGAGTATTCAATCTTCGTGGTTGTATTATTGTTCCTTTTGGCAGCGATTCTAATTGCTTTTGGTCGCGCGTCGGCGTCGGTTCCACTCGCAATAGCATCAGTTGGTTCATTTATGGCCCTGTGGATTGCCGCAAATGATATTACAACTGTACTGCAGGCTAACGTATATAGCGGTCTTAGAGTAACCTTGTCTCAAGGCGTTTGGATTGGTTTGATAGTTGGTTTAGCAACTACCATATTATGGCCGATTCTTTTAAAAGTAACGAAAGAAGTGAAAGTTAAGAAATGAAAAAAATTCTCTTTGTTTGTCATGGCAATATCTGTCGTTCACCTATGGCAGAGGCAATTATGCAATATCTAATCAAGCAAAATGGGTTAGAAGATCAGTATGTTGCTGAATCAAAGGCGACGACACAAGATGCATTGGGTAGAGGAATTGATCCACGTGCTCAACGAGAACTTGAAAAGAATAGAATGCCTTATGACCGTGGCCATCGTGCCAGTCAAATGACAGCAAAAGATTACGATGAATATGAATATTTAATTTGTATGGATGAAGAAAACTTCGCTGATATGAATCGAATTACCGGTGGGGATGCGCAAAGAAAAGAGCATAAGCTATTGGAATTCGCTGGTTCATATGACGATGTTGATGATCCTTGGTACACCAATGATTTTGATACGGCATATCAAGAGATTTATAAGGGATGCGAAGGATTAATCAAAAAGCTAAAGGAGGATAAATAAAGGGATGAGCTTTGCTCATCCTTTTATTTTTTGGCGATCAAACGAACGACATTTTCGGTAGTACGTTCAACATTTTGCGGCCCATCTTTTAAAGCTTGATCAATATTTTCGGCCTTGGCCAAAATACCAAAGATAGCGGTGAATCCTTTGTCATAGAGATGATCAATTCCTTTACCAATATAACCAGCAAGTGAGATAACTGGGACGTCATATTTTTTAGCAATTTGAGCCACACCGTATGGTGTTTTACCGAATTGAGTTTGGAAATCAGTTCCGCCTTCACCTGTAAAAACATAGTCGGCTTCTTTTATTTTTTCAGCTAGGTGTACTTCATTGGCAACTAGCTTAACGCCAGGATAGATTTTGGCATGAGTAAAGGCCAACAGACCGGCACCCAAACCGCCAGCTGCACCGCTACCAGGAGTTTGTGCTATATTTTGACCAATAATTTTTGCGTAGTGACTTAAATTTTCATCCAACTCTTTAGCTGTTGCTTGGTCCGCACCTTTTTGGGGACCGAAGACATAAGAGGCACCATTCGTTCCTGTCAGAGGATTGGTTACATCGCTAGCAAGCAAAAACTTAGTCTTTTTGATTTTGGGGTTAATATCTATCGTGTCAATTCTGGTAATTTGTTTTAAATCGCCGCCACCTAATTTTTGAGTAATTTCGTGATCATTATGGTCAAAGAATTTAACACCAATTGCTTGGGCCATGCCGCTACCACCATCATTAGTACTACTGCCGCCAAGGCCAATGATGACTCGCGTAACATCGTGCTTTAAAGCAGCATTGATTAATTCACCGGTACCAAAAGTAGTAGTTTTTTTAATAGTTGCAGGAGTTCTCTTATCCTGTGGCACATAGGAAAGGCCACTGGCTTCTGCCATTTCAATGATTGCAGTCTTTTGATCACCCAAAATGCCATAATGAGCTGTTACTGGTGTACCTAATGGTTTGGTAACTTTAACCGCATATTTTTGACCGTTAGTGGCATCAATTAGAGAATCCATTGTGCCTTCACCGCCGTCAGACATGGGAACCGAAATAATTTTTGCGTCTGGCAATACTTTTCTAATGCCATTTTCCATTGCCTGACAAACTTCTTTAGCTGTCATGCTTTCCTTGAATGAATCGGGTGCTAGTACGAATTTCATTATTGTCCCTCACTTCTTTTTATTTAATTTTACGTCATTTTGCTTTTTTAACAAAATATTGTTGATACCGCTTACAAAATTGGCTATTATAATAACTGTAAGTGAGCGGATTACTGATTCGATCAGGTCTAAGCTACTACAGTAAGATAGTATACGTTTAGGGTATAATCTTATTTGTAGTAGCTTTTTTTATAGCTCAGATGATTAAGGGTGATTCGTGATGAAATTTCTAAAAGCATTTAATAATAGTGCTGCTTTAGTAGAGGATGATGGCACAGAAAAGATAGTTCTAGGTAAAGGAATTGGTTTTGGTCTTAAAAAAGGTCAAGATGTTGATCAATCGAAAATTGAACGCTGTTTTGTGACAACTGAGCAGTCAGATGAAGTAGAACAAGTTAAGGAGTTTACAGCCCAAACAATTGATGTAACTAATCAAATTGTGAAGCTAGTTGAACCGCTTCTACAAGCTAAATTTTCTGATTATCAATACTTAGCCTTAGCCGATCATATTGATTTTGCTGTAACCAGAATTAATGATCATATTGATATCGACCCAGCAAATAATGACTGGGAGGTTAAGAATTTGTTTCCCAAGGAATATGCAATTTCAAAAAAGTAATCGCGTTAATCAACAGAGAGCTCAACGTTAAATCGCTAAAAGTGAAACGACATTTATGACATATCACTTAGTTAACGCAGCCTCTGACGATGTGCAAGTCCAGGAAACAATGCAGATCACTAATTTGATCAGCGGCATTATTAGTATTATTTAGTTCCAATATAAACTTACTCTAGATACGAATTCTTTTAACTATAGCCGTTTTATCACACACTTACGGATACTATTAGTTAGGTTGCTTAGAAATCAACCGAATCCAAATCAAAAGCTAGATCCTTCATTATTATCGTTTATGAAGATCAAATATAATAAAGCCTACGATACGGCAGAACGAATTGCGACTTACTTACATTCGAAGATGGGCTATGTTACTAAGAGAATTAGGCATGAACCCAAGTTACTGAAAGACGTTGAACACTATTTGTGTTCTCTAGTTTTTAAGTAGCTTGGGTTTTTATTTTGAGGAGAAAGAGTCATGGCTAAGAACTATGATCAATTAGCTAAAACCATCATTAAAGATGTTGGTGGTAAAGATAATGTTAATGGCGTAGTGCACTGTGCTACACGTTTACGTTTTAAATTAAAAGATGAAAAAAAGGCTGACGATGATGCCTTAAAGAACACTGATGGTGTTGTAACAGTTGTTAAAGCTGGTGGGCAATATCAAGTGGTTATCGGAAATGAAGTTGCGATGTTTATGATGCTGTATTAAAAGAAGGTGGCTTTTCAGGTAGATGACCTGCATGGTCTGCTACGCACAAATTGGTGTTGTTTTAGCAATCATTAAACAAACCAAAGACAAGAAACTTAAGGAAACTGCTACTGGTGCATTCTTCTCAGGCCTCTTTGGTGTAACTGAACCAGCTATTTATGGTATTACCTTACCAAGAAAACGTCCATTTGTTTTAAGTTGTATTGGTGGTGCGGTTTCTGGTGCAATCATTGGTGCTTTCCACTCAGTTTTATATATTTTACCTTCAATGGGATTCTTCGCAATTCCTGCCTACATTAACCCTAAGGTGGTTCAATGACTCAAATTATCGGTGTAATTATTGCCGGTGTAGTTGCATTTATCGTTGGTTTCACATTACAAATGATCTTTGGTAAGAAATCAGTTGACGCAGAATATGATAAAAAGCAAAGCGAAAAAGAAAAAGTAAATGAAACTTTAAAGGCAACTCCAGAAGTTGCTACCTCAACTTTAGTTAGTCCAGAAAATGGTAAAATTATGCCACTTTCAGAAGTTAAAGATGATGTATTTTCAAGTGGCGCAATGGGCAAAGGTGTTGCTATTGAACCAACTGATGGTGTACTTCATGCACCTGCAGACGGTAAGATTATTATGACCTTTGAAACTGGTCATGCAATCGGTATGAAGACTAAGACCGGTGCAGAAATCCTAATGCATATTGGGATGGATACAGTTAACCTTCAAGGTAAAGGTTTTGATACTTTAGTTAAGAAAGATCAAGAAGTTAAAGACGGCGAACTATTAGTTAAGTTTGATATTGATTTGATTAAAAAAAGCTGGCTATCCTGTAACAACTCCTATGGTAGTTACTAACTCAAAGGACTTTGACGATATTAAGCAAATTGCTCAAGGCGATGTAAAGGTTGGTCAAGCTATCCTTGAACTTAAAGCTCCTGAAGTAGCAGATGCAGCTGTCTCTGTAAATGTTCAAGTTCAATTGAATTAACAACTTTTTGCAAAAGTAATCGCTTTCAGATAAGATAAGTGTTGAGTAATAAATAGATAAAAAGATAGAAAAGAGTGTAAGTATGTCATTTCCAAAGAACTTTTTATGGGGCGGTGCAACTGCTGCTAACCAAATCGAAGGTGCCTACGATGAAGACGGTAAGGGCTTATCTGTAACAGACATTACGACTGCCGGTAGTTTAGATCATCCTAGAATGTTGACTTATAAGTTAAATGGTAAACTTGGCAAGATCCCAGGCCTTCCTGGTGCTGGTCTACCAGAAGGTGCTGTTGGTGCTATTGATCCTAACGAATATTACCCTAACCACGTAGCGATTGATTTTTACCACCACTACAAAGAAGACATTAAGATGTTCGCTGAAATGGGCTTTAAGACATTCCGTCTTTCGATTGCCTGGACAAGAATCTTTCCAAAGGGTGATGAAGAAAAGCCAAATCAAGCAGGGTTAGACTTTTACCGCCGCGTCTTTGAAGAATGCAAGAAATACGATATTGAACCTTTAGTTACTATTTCTCACTATGAAGATCCGCTTTATTTGAGTGAAAAGTATCATGACTGGCAAGATCGTAAGATGATCGACATGTATGTCAAGTACGCTAAGGTTTTGTTTAAAGAATACAAGGGCTTAGTCAAATACTGGCTAACATTCAATGAAATTAATACTGCAGTAATGATGCTAGACATGTTTGGCAACAAGAACGATTCTGATGAAGCCTACCAACATGCATATCAAAAATTGCACTACCAATTTGTTGCGAGTGCTCGTGCAGTTAAGGCAGCCCATGAAATCGATCCAAACTATGTAGTAGGTAATATGATCTGTGGTATCGTTGATTACCCATTGACTCCAGATCCTCAAGATGTCTTGAAGTGCCGTCATGATTGGGAAAAGAACATCTTCTACTGTGGTGATGTTCAATGTAAAGGTAAATATCCAACTTTTGCTAAACGTCTTTGGGATGAACATAATGTTCACCTTGATATTACTGATCAAGACCGTAAGGACTTGGCGGAAGGTAAAGTTGATATGTACACTTTCTCTTACTACATGTCCAACGTTGTAACTACTCATGAAGTAAAGGACAAGGTAGGCGGCAACTTCGCAGCTGGCGCCAAGAACCCATACTTGAAATATTCAGAATGGGGCTGGGCAACTGACCCAACTGGTTTACAATACTACCTTGAAGTTATTTACGATCGTTACGAAATTCCAGTAATGGTAGTTGAAAATGGTTTGGGTGCTGTTGATAAAGTGACTGCTGATGGCAAGATCCATGATGATTACCGGATTGATTACTTGCGCCAACACATTGAAGCAATGCAAAAGGCCATTGATGATGGCGTTGATTTGATCGGCTACACCACTTGGGGCTGTATCGATTTGGTTTCTGCAGGTACTGGTCAAATGTCTAAGCGTTATGGCTTTATCTATGTAGACCGTGACGATAACGGAAATGGTTCACTTAAGAGAATTCCTAAGGATTCATTCTATTGGTACAAGAAGGTTATCGAGTCTCACGGTGAAGATTTAGACTAATAAGATAACTAAAATAAAAAGAGATGACTTGATTATCTCTTTTTTGTATAGGCAATAATTGTGAAAAATGCCAATATACCATATGAAATTCAAAAGTGTATAATTAATTCTATATTATTTTATATAGGAGTTGACATTTTGAATAGAAAACATAAAAAAAAGTTTGGTGGATAGTAGGGATAGTTGTTGCAGTCCTGGTCGTCTTAATTGGAGTAGGAGAAGCATACTTTTTCAATGTTGCTTTTGTACCAGGTGAAAAAAGCGTGTTAAATAAATATTCCAGCAAGCAAAAGAAGGATCCGTTAGCACAAAATAAGAAATGGTATGCTAAAGCTAAAAAAGAACACTGGTATATGAAATCTGCTTCTTCAAATTATCGTCTTGATGCCAATTATATTCCAGAAAAGAATTCAAATAAGACTGCAGTCTTATTGCATGGATTTGGCAACAATAAAGACATAATGGCACCATATGCAGCAATGTTTCATCAACTAGGCTACAATGTTTTAATTCCAGATGCTCGTGCTCATGGTCAAAGTCAAGGTAAATATATTGGTTATGGTTGGCCTGAAAAGTACGACGTTCGAAAATGGGTTAAAAAGGACTTAGCTAAAAAGGGTAAAAAACAGAAAATCGTGATCTTCGGTGTAAGTATGGGTGGCGCGACTGCTATGATGACAAGTGGTATCAAGATGCCTAAACAAGTTAAAGCTTATGTTGAAGACTGTGGTTATTCGAGTGTTAAATCTGAATTCTTGTATGAAGCGAAAGATTTATACAATATGCCTAGCGCAGTTGCTAGTGGTGCGGTTGATCTCTTAAGCGGGATAAGTAAAGCTAACCTTGGCTTTTATTTAGGGGATGCATCTGCAGTTAACCAACTCAAGAAGAATAAACAACCAATGCTGTTTATTCATGGCGGTAAGGATAACTTTGTACCAACTAAGATGGTCTATCAAAATTATCAGGCAAAAAATGGTCCTAAGGAATTATGGATTGCTAAAAAAGCAGCACATGCGCGTTCATTTGAAACTTATCCGCAAGAATATAAAGCTCATGTAGCTAAGTTTTTGAATAAATATATTTAGAAAATAAAAAATCATTAGATCAAGATGATCTAATGATTTTTTTATCTATTCTATTTATTATTTAGTAGCGTTTTGTGGTTTTCTGCGACCAACGAGCCAAGTAGCAATCAGGGCAACAATAGCTTCAATAATAATCATTGCGATTCTCATAGGAATCTTGGTACTACCAAGCCATACGTCAAGAATAATAGAACCGATAATGATAATTCCCATCCAAATCCATTGCGATCTGTCAAAGGCAATACCGTATTCCTCTTCACGACGTCTGATGCCCGGTAAAATGGCACCCAAACCGATTAAGACAATTACGGCGACAATGTTGATAATCAATTCGTACCACCAAAGACCGCTACCATGCTTAACGTCTTGTGGGGCAAAACCAAGGATAGTTGCTACAGCGGTAACGACTAACAAGGCAAGACCGACAAGCCAAGCAAGTTTATCATTTTTAATGTAAACATATTTTGATGGGTATTTCTTAGAGTTCTTTCTCACTCTCATGAATGAGTAGAAGATCCAGCAGGTTACACCTGGTGAAACGATTGAGTTCAAATTAAGCAACCAGTTGAAGATATCGTTCATGTCAGGTAAGAAAATACCTAAAATCATGATGAATGATGAAAGGGCAACAGTTAAGATGTAACCATTAATTGGTAAGCCGTTCTTATCCTTTTTACGTAAGAACTTAGGCATGTACTTGTCACCGGTGTCTGAGATAAGCATTCTAGTCATGGCATCAAGCAATACGGCAACCAAGGCACAGTTGAACAATAATGATGTCCAAGCCCAGAGGTAAAGCAAGAATTTACCCATACCGAATTGTTTACCAACCATGTCGAATACGTAGTAAGCACCGTTCATCTTCAAGTCGTTTGGAATGTGGTATGCGTCAAAGTAGATACCAAGTGCAAATGAACCAAGGATAGTTAAGAAAGCAGTCATGATAGCTAAAGTAATCATTGCCTTAGGGAAGTCTGACTTAGGTTTCTTCATCTTAGTTACATATGGTGCAACCAGTTCACACCCGTTCATGGCATAGATTAACATTCCGACGGTTGACCAGTAGTGCAAGTCGAATTTAGGAATGATTGTGTGCCAAGTAAATGGTTGGGTAGCCATGTGACCGCCTGATTTTGCCAAACCAACAAAGGCAAGGAAAACAAACAAGACAGTCATAATGACCATCAAACCACCACCAATACTGGAAAGGAATTCCATTGAGTTGGCAAAGTGGTGTTCAACGATAATGAAAACAATGAACACAACGAAAGTCAAAGCAGCAAACATGGTAGTAGGAATTTTATCTTGGAATCCCTTTGAACCGGTCAATGCCCAACCTAGGTCGACAATGATTTCGTTAGCGGAGTCTACAGCATAAGGAATTGAGGCTGCCCAGTATGTCCAAGCAGTAAAGTAGCCTAAAAATTCTCCGTCAGTACCGCGGACCCATGATGAAAGTCCACCACCTTCTTCACTAAACGTAGAACCTAATTGTCCTACCATTAATGAGTAAGGTGTTACATAAAGCAAACACATGATAATCCAAGAGGTGATAACTGGCATCCCTTGGTTTTGGAAGTTGTACATGATATCGTCCAAGCCGATAACAGTACAAAGTGCCATCAAGGTCAAAACAGGCCAAGTGATGGCTTTCATTTTATTTGTTGAAGTTAAATCGTCCAAGTATTTTTCATCCTTCTCTATATCTAAATCTAAAACTTATTTACTCCCGCTAAATAACAGAAGAAATTACTGGCGATTTATTTTTGAATTTTTCGCGCATTCGAACTCCTCTCCTATTACAACTATAAATTTTACCTACTAATTACTATTAGGACCAGTGTAAAACGCTTTCTATTTTGCATTTAACACTTTACTTATTTAATATAAGTACGCATAATAAAACTAACAAAAAGTAAGAGGCACAAAAATGAAAGTGAAAGGGGAGGATGCTAATGAACGCACAAATTATTGCAATCGGTATTATTTTGTAGGCTTATACTTCTTAACTAGAGAGAAGAAGCCTGCTGTAGAAAGAGTTAGAAAACATAGATAGAGGTTTTTTATGGCAAAAACATCACGAATTATTCGTAATCGAAAAGTAGCAAAATTTTCAACCAGAGAATACACTCGCTGTGAACGTTGCGGTCGACCATATTCCGTTTATCGCAAGTTTGGTCTTTGCAGAGAATGCATGAGAGATTTGGCTCATAAAGGTTAACTCCCTGGTATTAAGAAAGCTAGTTGGTAAAAATTACAGCAAGCCTGATGAATTCAGGTCTTTTTTGTTAAGATTTATTTTTTCTTATAAAATTAACAGCATTATTTTTGGTACAGTAAAAACAGTATTGAAATAAGATTGATAGGAAAGAGTTGTAATGGATAAATTTCACTTTACCAAATGGGAAAAAATATTTTTAGTGTTGGCTTTTTTAGTCATCTTGATGCTGTTTGTTTCTAGTTCCATGACTTACCAGCAGCAGGAACTTCATGAAGGAGTCATGAATAAGCGATTCGGTTGGCTAGAGAATATAGTAGCCGGTTGGAATTTTACTTATGGCGGACGCGTGCATAATGTTCAAGTCGATGGTCGAGCAGGTCTTGCGCAATTTGTTTTGCGTAAAATGGCGCACTTTGGATCATATTTCTTGCTAGGTGGGTTTGGTTATTTAGGGATGCGCCGCATTTTTAAGATTAAATGGGTGGCACCGATTTTAACGTGGTTTATCACGATTGCATTAGCTGCTTTTGATGAGTACCACCAGTTTTTAACGGGCGATCGAACTCCTAGTGTCCATGACGTTATGCTTGATGGATTAGGTGCTCTTTGTGCAATTTTATTGGTAATGCTTGTCCTCTTTATTAGGAATAAATATCTGGCCAAGAAAAAACAGTTTAAATATTTGACACCATTGAATTTTTGAGTACTGTGAGTTAAGATAATAACGTTAATTAATATTAGAAAAAAGAAAGAAGGATCCTTATGTCAGGACATTCAAAATGGCACAATATTCAAGGCCGCAAGAATGCGCAAGACGCAAAGAGAGGTAAAGTTTTCCAAAAGTTATCTCGTGAAATTTACATGGCTGCAAAGAGTGGTGGTCCTGATCCTGATGGGAATCCTACATTACGTATGGTAATTGATAAGGCACGTTCAAACAACATGCCTAAGGATAACATCAAACGTGCGATCAAGAAGGCCGAAGGTGGATCAGAAGAACATTACGACGAAATCACTTACGAAGGCTACGCTCCAGGTGGTGTTGCTGTCTTTGTAGAAGCATTGACTGATAACAAGAATCGTACTGCTTCAGATGTTCGGGTTGCATTCACTCGTAATGGTGGTTCACTTGGTGCTACTGGTTCAGTTGCATACATGTTTGACCGTAAAGGCTACATCGTAATTGATCGTTCAACTACTGATGCTGACGAAGATCAAATGTTGCTTGATGTTATGGATGCTGGTGGCGATGATTTGCAAACTAGCGATGACGCATACGAAATCTACACTGATCCTAAGGAATTTGCAGCAGTTCGTGACGCTCTTATTAAGGACGGTTACAAGCTTGCTGATGCCGAATTAACTATGATTCCACAAAATACCACTCCTGTTCCAGCAGATAAGAAGGAACAATTTGAACACTTAGTTGATGCTTTGGAAGACAACGACGATGTTCAAAATGTCTACACTGCTGCAGCTGATGAAGACTAATTAAAATAAAAATAGCTTGGTCATGATGACTAAGCTATTTTTTGTGCCCTAATTTAATATTAGCTTAATTTACAAATGGCTTTAAATCAATGTTTTTAGCTATTTGTAAATTTTTTTATTTTTCTCAGAAAAAAATCGCCTTTTTTTGCGTAATAAATAGTGTGAGGTGAAAAAGGAGGTTTTTTATGAAAACTAAAAAGATTATCAATGAATTGCTTGTTTCTGCTGTGGCAAATAAAGTCAGTGATATTTTCTTTTTTCCGAAAAGAGAAGAGACAGTGGTCGAATTCAGAACAATTAGGGGCGTTGAAAGACAAAAATCTTTTCCAATAAATGAGGGACAAGAGATTATCAACTTCTTTAAATACAGTGCTCAAATGGATATTGCAGAACATCGTCGTCCGCAAGTTGGCGCGATGACTTTTACTGCAGATGAGCAAGAGTACTATTTGAGACTGTCTAGTTTGGGTGATTTTTCCGATCAAGAATCATTAGTAGTCAGAATTATTTATGGTATTGATCATAGTCAGTATTTTATGGACGAACAATTGGAAAAAATAAAGAGTTTAGCTTTGCGCAGGGGATTGATCATTACGAGTGGCCCGACAGGTTCTGGAAAGACTACTACGATGTACGAAGTTGCTAAAGAAATGAGCGAGAATAAGGTCGTGATGACGATTGAAGATCCAGTTGAAGTTCATGAAGCCACTTTTTTGCAATCACAGGTCAATAATGAAGCCGGGATTGACTATCAGAGCCTGCTTAAGGCGGCGTTGCGGCACCGTCCGGATATCTTGATTATTGGTGAAATCCGGGATGCTGGGACGGCGCGTCTAGCGGTGGATGCGGCCTTAAGTGGACACTTAGTGTTTGCAACTGTTCACGCTAAAAGTACGCTGCAAACGGTATCCAGATTAGAAGGACTAGGCATTAGAAAAGATGAACTGGCAAACTGTTTAACCGCAGTTTCATATCAACGTTTAATGCCTAGCCATGAGCAGACGAAATGTTTGATTGATATTGCAAGTGGTGAGGTTTTGAAAGAAGCGATGGAGCAGGAAATCCGCGGAGAATTCATTGATTGGCAAAAGAATATGCACCTATTGCAGAAGGGAGGAGAAATTAGTGATGAGGTATATTGGCAATTCCAACAAGGATAAGCTGAATGGCGAGGAACAGTTGGCTTTTTTAGATTATTTAAAGCACAGTTTGGATAATGGTTTTTCACTGATTAACTCAATTGAATTAATGCCGGCTCTGTGGCCTAAGAGAAAAGAACTAATGGGAAAATTAGCAATGCGGATGAAAGAGGGGGCTAATTTTAGTAGCGAATTAGTGAAACTGGGCTTTTCTAAGACAACGGTGACCCAGGTTAATTTGGCCTTGCAGCAGGGAAATCTAACGGAATGCCTGAATCAGCTGGCAACTTTAAATCGCTTAAAACAAGAACAAGTTAAGAAATTGCGATCGGAACTGTCATATCCGTTTGTTTTAGCAATTATGATGGTGGTTTTGCTGGTGTTCATGCAATCGTTTATTTCTACGCAGTTTAGCGATACTAGTGAACATTCTGGGGATCTAGTAATGCTGGTATTGATAGGTCTAGTTTTAGTAGGAATTTATTTTTTAGCCAAGATCGTAACTTTGCTGAATAAGCAAGATTATGACTCGATGAAGAAGCTGGTGAAGTATCCGATTATTGGACCAGTTATTAAGCTATATGTGAATTATTTGTTGGTCTATGATATCGGGATGCTTTTGGCTAGTGGATTTTCATTGCAGCGAATGTGTGAATATGCTTCAGAACAAGAAGAGGGATCATTGCAGCAGGCTTTGGGTCAGAAGATTGGCAGTCAACTAGCTGAAGGGAAGAACTTGGAAGAGATCATTAAGCAGGAAGAATTCTTGCCTAATAGTTTGTTGATCATGTTGCAGACGGGATCGGAAAGAAAGAGCTTGAGTCAGAGATGTTTGGTTTTGGGACGCAGTCTGTTTATTGATTTAACAGGAAAAGTAGAGAAGCTGGTCGTGAATGTACAACCAATTTGTTTTATTTTGATTGGCGTCTGCATTATTGGGATGTATTTGAAATTGTTGTTACCGATGTATTCGATGATGCAGGGGATTTAGGAGGATAGAAATGAAGAAAAGATTGAAACAATATTTGTTGAATATTTTAGCAAAGAGCCGCCGACAAGAAGGCTTTACTTTGATTGAAATGGTTGTGGTGATTGCCATTATCGTAATTTTGATTTTGCTCATTGTGCCAAATTTGATTGGACAAAAGCAGAAGGCGGAAGACAAGTCTATGGATGCGTTTAGAAATACGATTTTGACGCAAGTAGAGTTGTATAAGGATGATCATCCAGAAAAGAAAAACATAAGTTTAGAAGACTTAGAAGGTGATCACTATTTAACTTCAGATCAGGTAAAAAAAGCAAAGAAAAATAATATAACCGTAGAAAATGTTAATAAACCGCAATAATTTACCCGCTTTTTCCTTAATCGAAACAATAATCACCTTAGGTATCTGCTGTGGCATATTACTAATCGGAACTTTGCAACTGAAAAAGTACCAAGAACGTCTGATTTTCGATAATACCGTTAAAGAAGTTACTACTGCAATCGATCAAGCTTCAAGAGTTAGCACAATCACGGGAGAGGGCGTAGTAATTATTTTTTCACAAAGTGAACATTACTTGAGGCTCAGCGGGAGAACAAGTAACAAAAAAGTTGATATCGATGAAAACATGGAAATATCAGGACTTAGAAATTTTCATTTTGATAAACACGGCTATTCATCACCTGGTACTGTGACCTTCACGGGATATGGGATGGAAAAGAAAATAAAGTACCAAATGCTATGGGGACGGGTGCCAAAATGAGGAAAGTAAAAGGATTCTTAATGGCGGAAAGTATTGTTGCACTGATTATTGCTACTGTTGCCGTAAGCTGTATGTATTTGATGGTTGCCGAAAGTCAAGAGAACGGAAGAGAGATTGAGCTAAAAACAGATCGCGCTTATGCCTACCATGTTTTACAAGAAAGCAATCTAAATCAAGTTACGGTTCACGATCGAATTTATGAAAAGGCAGGGCATAACTATGTTTATGATCGGGATGCAAAACAAGAATTCGCAGTTGAAGACTAAAGGCTTTGTGCTTGCTGAAGCAATCTTTTCCTTATTTGTGACCATGCTAGTCTTATTCATTTTGCAGAATTTATTATTAAGCGTTAAAAAGGCTAACCTGAGTGAAAATCAACATATGAATGAAGTTGCTTATGCGTATGTACAATTAGATCGCTACATGCACGATGAAGATACTAAGATGGTTTATCCGTTAGTAAATGAAGGAAAAGCTAAAAGTGCAACATTCGTCAAAGTAAATAAAGATAAAAGTGAAGTAGAATACAAGATTGAATATTATTTGTCAAAACGCGTTTTAAAAGTTTCCAAATCTAACGGTGGTGGTTACATGCCGTTAATTTTTAATGTCCAGAGTGCCAAATTTATTACTAGAAAAGATAAGATTATCATTCGCATTAATGAGTACAACAAGGGAGAATCTGATTTAGTCTTTCAACTTGATGAAGAACCAGATGAGGATAGGAATGTTAGAAAGAATAAAAAAGAAGACCAAGGTAAAAGGAAGCGCGCTATTTAGCAGCATCTTAGTATTAATCACGACATTATTGTTTATTAAAATGTATCAGGATATCTATCAAACCAGCATGGAAAACAATATCTTACTTATTAAATATCTATCTAATTAAATGACTTTTCTTGCACCTCAACTTGCCTTTCTTTAAAATATTAAAGGTAATGGAGGGCTACTAGATGGAAAATTTTGAAAAACTTTTTAATCAATTTTTAGATTGCGTACAAACTTTGCAAAATGCATTGAATGTTTCATTTACAGAAGCATTGGTTGAAACATTTGACAATTTAGAACAAGGCAAGATAAAAGTCGAAAACGGTGCACCCGATGAAAAGACCGTCGAAGAATTAAGCAAGAAGTATCAAGCAATTGATTATGATCACATCAGTCAAAAAGATAAGGCACAAGTATTTACTTTTTTGACCTTAAAGGCAGTTAATGACGATGGCTTAGATGCTAACCAAATGCCAACGCCACCAGCTATTTCTACTGTTGTAGCAATGCTGATGCATAAGTTGCTTAAAGATGAAGAGATGGAAATCGTAGATCCAGCAGTTGGTACAGGGAACATGCTCTTCTCAATAATTTCTCAATTGAAGGCTTTAAATCATTCCAAAGACAACTATCAATTAGTTGGAATTGATAACGACGAAGAAATGTTGAACTTAACGGACGTTGCTGCTCACTTAAATGACATTGATATTGAGCTCTACTGTCAAGATGCTTTAATGCCTTGGATGTGTCCTAATGCTGATGCGATTGTCAGCGATTTGCCAATTGGCTATTACCCAATTGATGAGAACGCTAAGAACTTTGAAAATCATGCTAAAAAGGGTCACTCATTTGCTCATTTATTATTGATTGAACAAATTATCAAGAATCTTAAGTCAGATGGTTATGCTTTCTTAGTTGTTCCTAAGTCAATTTTGTCCGGTAAGATTGGTGCGGACTTTATGCCATGGCTCACCAAAAAGGTATATTTGAAGGCGATCGTAGAATTGCCTGATGATATGTTCAGAAATAAATTTAATCAAAAGTCTATTCTTGTCTTCCAAAATCATGGTTCAGAAGCTAAACCTAGTGAAGTTTTGTTGACCAAGTTGGATTCATTGAAGAAAGAACAATCTTTGATTCAATTTAATGTGAAATTGGACGAGTGGTATACTAAAATCAATCATTAATTCGTAAAGCACGTAACTTTATTGAAAGTAGAGGAATTTATTTTTATGGAAAAAGTTTTGGCAATCAACTCTGGTAGTTCATCTTTCAAGTACAAGCTATTTTCTTTGCCAGATGAAAAAGTGATTGCAAAAGGAATGGCCGATCGTGTAGGCCTTGATTATGCTTCATTTGAAATTAAATTGGCTGATGGAACAAAGCATGTTGAAAAAACAGAAATTCCAGATCAAGAAGCTGCAGTTAGTTTATTGCTTAAATTCTTGAAGCAATTTAATGTTGTTGAAGATTTAAATGAAATTGTTGGTGTTGGTCACCGTGTAGTTAATGGTGGTGAATTCTTTAAAGATTCAACTATCATTACTAAGGAAAACCTTCACGAAATTTATGAATTGGAAGATTATGCTCCACTTCATAACCCAGCAGAAGGTCGCGGCATTGAAGCATTTATGAATGTATTGCCAAACGTTCCTCAAGTTGCTGTCTTTGATACAACTTATCACCGTGCTCTTGATCCAGTACATTACTTATATTCTCTTCCATACGAATATTATGAAAAATACGGCGTACGTAAGTATGGTGCACATGGTACTTCAGTTCGCTATGTTGCCCCACGTGCCGCAGATATGATGGGCAAAGATCTTAAAGATTTAAAATTAATTGTATGTCACTTGGGTTCAGGTGCTTCAATCACTGCTGTTAAGGATGCAAAATCATATGATACTTCAATGGGCTTTAGTCCACTTGCTGGTATTACTATGGCTACGCGTTCAGGTGATATTGATCCATCTCTTATCCAACACTTAATGCATGTTGAACATAAATCAATGGATGAAATGATCTATATGTTGAACCATAAATCTGGTTTGTTAGGTCTTTCTGGTATTTCACCAGACATGCGTGACGTTAGAGAAAGCGATAGCGACCGTGCTAAGTTAGCTAGAAACATCTTTATTAACCGTATTGTTCGTTATGTTGGTTCATACATTGCTGAAATGGGTGGTGTAGATGGAATTATCTTTACCGCCGGTATTGGTGAACACGACATGGGCGTACGCGAGGCTGTAATGGATGCATTTAAGTACATGGGTGTAGATCCAGATTACGAAGCTAACAATAAAATCAGTGAAGGCTTTATTACTAAGCCCGATTCTAAGGTTAAAGTAATGGTTATTCCAACCAATGAAGAATTAATGATTGAACGTGACGTTGTTCGTTTAACTCACATTAATTAAGCCTTTTTGTTCGCACATTGTGTAGGTCTATGCTACAATAGTAGAGTCTCAAGGGGATGTTTTGGGATTCGACAGGCGTAGACCCGCATTGACTGCGGTTCGTAGGTTACGTCTACGTAAAAACGTTACAGTTAAATATAACTGCAAATAACAAAAATTCTTACGCATTAGCTGCTTAATTTAGCGCATGCGTTGCTCTTTGTCGGTTTACTCGTGGCTGACACTGAGTATCAACTTAGCGAGTTACGTTTAACTACCTCACCTGAATAGTTGAAAAGAGTCTTAGCAGGTTAGCTAGTCCATACTAGCCCTGTTATATGGCGTTTTGGACTAGTGAAGTTCAAGTAATATAACTATGATCGTAGAGGTCAGTGACGAGATGCGTTTGGACAGGGGTTCAATTCCCCTCATCTCCATAGATAAGAAGAAAGCTTTGTTAGGAAAGTATCCTAGCAAAGCTTTTTTATTATTTTTTTACTATAACTTTTAGTTATTTACTAATGCTAAAAATAAGTATTAAACATTATTGGCAAGGGCTTGTACAATTATCATAGTTAAAAGCAAAATTAAGCATATTAAATACACGGAGAAAAATAATGAGAGGAATTAAGAATAGATATTTTGAAGGGGAAAGAATCCTTTACGGCTTAAATGACGCCAACTTAGAAGGTATAACTTTTGGTGAAGGTGAATCACCATTAAAAGAAGCAACAAATATTACTTTAAAAAATTCAATTTTTAAGTGGAAATATCCTCTTTGGTACGATGAAAATGTCAATGTAGAAAATACAACTTTCGAAACAATGTCTAGAAGTGGTATTTGGTACACTAAAAATATTTCAATTAAAAACAGTGCGTTGCAAGCACCAAAGTTGTTCAGAAGAGCTAGCCATATCACTTTAGATAATGTTCATTTTGCTGATGCTGAAGAAACAATGTGGATTTGTGACGATATTAGAATTACTAATTCTCAAATCAACGGTGATTATTTTGGTAAAGATAGTAAAAATATTTACCTTGACAATGTAAGTGTAATTGGCAACTACGTCTTTGACGGTGCCGAAAATATTGAAGTTCATAATTCAACTTTTGTATCTAAAGATGCGTTTTGGAACTGTAAGAACGTTACAATTTATGATTCAATTATTGATGGTGAATATTTAGCTTGGAATACTAACAATATTAAGTTCATTAATTGTAAAATTGAAAGTGATCAAGGATTAAATTATATTGATCAACTTGAAATCAAAAATAGTTCACTCATCCATACAGATTTGGCTTTTGAAAAAGTTTCTAACATGGATGTGGAACTGGATGCCAAAATTGATAGTGTAAAGAATCCAATTTCAGGTAAGCTTGTCGCTCCTGAAATCGGTACTTTAATCATGGATCCTAACAAGATTGATCCTGCAAAGACGATTATTGATTGTCCAAAAATTGGTAAAAAGGTTGATCAATCAGATATGAATCAAGAACCAAAGGACTGGTGATAATATGCAATATGATTTTGTAAATGCTCCAGACAGAACGCATACTGATTCTGTAAAGTGGGATGTTAAGCCAGGCGAATTACCAATGTGGATCGCAGACATGGACTTTAAGACTGCACCGGAAATAACTGCTGCGATGAAAGAAAAAATTGCTTTGGGTGCATTTGGCTATGAATTTCCTAAAGATGATTACTTTAATGCAGTAGCTGATTGGTATGAAACTGAACACAACCATCGTCCAAAAAATGAATGGATGATTTTTACTACAGGTGTTGTACCAGCAATTTCTTCAATTGTTCGTCGTATTTCACACATCGGTGACAATGTCTTAGTACAAGAACCTGTTTACAATATTTTTTATAATTCCATTTTGAATAATGGACGTCACGTTTTATCAGGTGATTTGCAATTCGACGGTGAAAAATATGCAGTCGATTGGCAAGACTTAGAACAAAAGTTAGCTGAGCCTTTGACTACCTTAATGATTTTCTGCAATCCTCATAATCCAGTGGGCAAGGTTTGGACGGCAGAAGAAGTACAAAGAATCGCAGATTTGTGTCACAAGCATCACGTAACTTTGCTCTCAGATGAAATTCACGGCGATTTAGTTAGAAAGGGCCCTGATTATACACCAGCATTTTCAGTTGAGGTTCCAGCTAAGCAGAGCGTGATCTCACTTGTTTCACCAAGTAAGACCTTTAATGTGGCTGCTCTTCACGCCGCTACTGCAATTGTTCCAGACGAAAATTTGCGTGAAATGGTGAGCCGCGGCTTAAATAGCGATGAAGTAGCTGAACCTAATCTGTTAGCTATTCCCGCAACCATTGCTGCTTATGAACAAGGCCATGACTGGCTGAAGGGATTGAAAGCACAATTAAATGATAATTTTGATTATGCAGCTGAATTTATTCAGGCTAAAATCCCAACTGCAAAGGTGATTTCAGGTACCGCTACTTACTTAATGTGGATTGATGTACATGAAATAACTGATAACTCAGAAAAACTAGTTAACTTTATTAGAGAAGAAACTGGTTTGATTGTTTCTGCCGGTAGTATTTATCGCGGTGATGGTCATGACTTTATCCGGATTAATTTGGCTTGTCCACTAGAAATGGTTAAAGATGGGATGGACCGTTTAGCCACAGGAATTAGTAAGTATAGCAAATGGCTTTACATGTAAAGAAAAAAGTAGATATATAATTGAGAAAAGGGTTTCATTTCTTTTGCCTTAAAGTATATACTTTATATGAGGTGATTTAGATGGAACCATTATTTTTAAACCCGTACTTTAGACCTAAGATTTGGGGCGGACGTAAATTAAAAGATATTTTCAACTATGATATTCCAGATGGAAAAGTCGGTGAAGCTTGGATTATTTCTGGCTACAAGGACGATGCTTCTACTGTAACTGAAGGCCCACTTAAGGGTATGTCACTTAGAGATGTTTACTTGAAGCACCCAGAACTTTTTGGCAATCCTAAAGCTAAGGAATTTCCACTTTTGGTAAAATTCTTGGATGCCAACGATAACTTATCAGTTCAAGTACACCCAGATGATGATTATGCTCGTAAGGTAGAAAACGACTCAGGTAAAACTGAAAGTTGGTATGTCATGCAAGCTGATCCAGGTGCCTACATTATTTACGGTCACCATGCAAAGACGCGTGAAGAATTAGCAGACATGATTCACAAAGGTGAATGGGACAAGTTGCTTAGAAAGGTTCCAGTAAAAGCTGGCGACTTCTTCTACGTTCCAGCAGGTACTATTCACGCTTTGACTAAGGGATGCTTGGTAATTGAAACCCAACAATCAAGTGATGTAACTTACCGTTTGTATGACTATGATCGTGTTGATAAGAAGACTGGCAAGAAGCGTGAACTTCATACCCAAAAGTCAATTGATGTCACGACTGTACCACATGTTGATCCAAAACTTGATGTAAAAACTAACAAGGATCAAGACGCAGAAATCAAGACTTTGGTAGAACCACCAGTTTCACCACACTTCTACTTATGGCAAATTGATCTTGACGGTACTTGGAAGACCGGTTTAAACGATCACCCATACTTGTTAGTTTCAGTAATCAAGGGTGAAGGTAAACTTGAAGCTGACGGTAAATCATATGATTTAAAGATGGGAACTAATTTAATTATTCCAAATGAGATGAAGAAATTCACATTCACTGGTAAAATGAGAATAGTTATGTCTGCACCTGGTGAGGAATAACCGTTTTAATTTATCAGAATTAGGAGTGAGAATTTGTGATCTATGTCGCTTGTGGCTTAATTATGATGGTGATTGGGATACTTTGGCTGATTTCGCCAGCTAAAAGACCTAATCGAATTTATGGTTATTTATCTTATCTGGCGCAAGTCAATAAAGAGAGCTTTAAATTTGCCCAAAGAAGGGCGAGTTTATATTGTATTCTCTTTGGCTTGATTCAAGTTGTGATTGGTTTAATTATTCACTTTTTGAATTGGGATCGCTATTTTCTCATTTGGTTATTAACTTTTTATTTGTTTATCTTGTTGCCAATTGTTTATACAGAAAAAAGCTTGAAAAAGTTTCTGCTTAAACGACACGAATTGCCACCTGACTATGTCGATCCCGATAAAGTGAAACGTCAAAGAACAAAGGGATTTAGGGATCGATAATGAGTTTGAAAATATTAATGGTTGAAGATGACAATTCCGTCGCTGAAATGATGGGAATGTTTTTCAAAAAAGAAGGCTGGGAACAAGATATTGCTGTCGACGGTGTCGAAGCCGTCGATATGTTTAAAGAAAATGCGGATAAGTATGATTTGATTACGCTAGACTTGAATTTGCCTAAAAAAGACGGAATTCAAGTGGCCAAGGAAGTAAGAGCAATTTCTCCTACTGTTCCAATTATCATGCTTACTGCAAGAGGCAGTGAATCAGATCAAGTACTCGGTTTAGGTATCGGAGCCGACGAGTATGTCACTAAGCCTTTTAGTCCAATTGCTTTAATTGCTAGAATTAAGGCTCTTCATCGTCGAGTAATGATGGAGGAAAAGCCTGCACTTCCGCAAGAAAAGAAGCAAGACTATGATATTGAAACTGAGCACTTAAAGATTTCAAAGAGTAGACGTGAAGTCTTATTCGACGCTCAGCCTGTGACCGATTTAACACCTAAAGAATTTGACTTGCTTTATACGATGGCACAAAAGCCTAAGCAAGTCTTTTCGCGTGATCAGCTTTTGGAATTGGTGTGGGGCTATGAATATTACGGTGAGGAAAGAACCGTAGATGCCCACATTAAGAAGTTGCGTCAAAAGCTCGAAAAGGTTGGAGCTAAAGTGATCCAAACTGTTTGGGGCGTCGGTTATAAATTTGATGATTCACAGGCAAAATAATGAAATTAATTTATCAAAACATGCTAGGTTTCTTACTGATAATCGTAACGACTATTTCGATTATTGGTTATTCCGAAATTGGTTATGCGCGTAATCAAGCGTATATGCAAAATTATCAGCGAATGGAAGGCTATGCAGAATCGCTAGGTGATTTGGCTGAAGCTGATGGAAAAAATGGCACGGCACTGCTTAATAATAATTTCTTAAATCAATTAGAGTTTGTGTTGCATGGTGAAGATGTTCATTTGCGTATTTTTAATGATAAAAACGAGCAAATCTATCCTAAGGTTAATGCCAAAGTTCAACTGTCCAAGAACGTTTTTGCTACGTTAAAGACAGGCCAAGAAATTCGTATTCAAAATAATCATAATGAACAATCACCTATTAGGTCCACTAAGGATGCATATACTGGTGTGCTTGTTCCTTGGATGAATGGTAAAAACTTAGTAGGTGTAGCTTGGATTAGTTCACGAGTTACTCATGTTGAACGACCAATTTACATGGCTAAACGTAATTTGCTGAGAGCATTATTAATGACCGTGGCAGTTGGTTTGATCTTAAGTTTTATTATTTCATATTATTCAACCAAACGAATCAAGCGGCTCTCTCGGGCAACACAAAAGGTTGCTTCTGGTAACTTTAATGTGCAGATTCAACATAAAGATAGCGATGAAATTGACCAGTTAGCAGAGAACTTCAATAAGATGGTTCAAGCTTTAAAACGGTCCAATGAGGAAGTTAAGGCGCAAGAAAAACGGCGAGATCAATTTATGGCAGATGCGGCTCATGAAATGAGAACGCCGCTAACTACGATTAACGGCATTTTAGAAGGCTTGCAATATGATGCGATTCCAGAAGAATCTAAACCAAAATCGATTGCTTTGATGCAGAGAGAAACTAAGCGTTTAATTCGTCTGGTTAATGAAAATCTGGATTACGAAAAGATTCGCAATAATCAAATCAATTTGATTAAGACCAACTTCAATGCCACACCAATTTTGCAAGATCTGAAATCTCAGCTTAGTCAAAATGCTGAAAAGGCCAATGATGAGCTGGAAGTAATAGCTCCTGATGATTTGCCAATCTATGCTGATCGTGATCGTTTCACTCAAGTAATGGTCAACTTGGTTCAAAATGCCATTCAGTTTACCCATGATGGCAAGATCGAAATTAAAGGAGAACGCATGGTACATGCGACTGTGCTGTCAGTTAAAGATAATGGTATTGGAATGAGCAAAGATCAAATTAAGTATATCTTTGAACGTTTCTTCAAGGCTGATCCGTCTAGAGCACGAATGGGCACGGGAGAATCCGGTCTAGGTTTAGCGATAGTATCATCTTTAATTAAGCAACATGGTGGTAAAGTAACTGTTGAATCAGAGCCTGGCAAAGGTTCGACATTTACCGTAGTTTTTTATGATAAAGGCTTTGAACAATTTGTTGAAAAATAAAAAATAGTCTGGAAATATTTTTCCAGGCTATTTTTATTGGTCATCTTCACTGCTACTGCTTGTAGCGGAATTTTTACTGCTGTTGTTTTTTATCACTTCAGAGACTTGATCAATTTCCTCTTGGCGCCCTTTTAGTTCTGGTGCATCAGTTTTATAGAGGCTAGTAGTTGAACCGTGGTGTCTGCTATAGAGGGAAGTAGAATGGCCTGCAAGTTGCTGTCTAATATTGATCATTCTTTGATAGTTCTCAGAATAATTAAATTGATCTGGATCTACTGGGATAAAGCCCTTAGGCGTGTAGAAGCGCAACAGGTTGTGATTGTTTAATAGATCTGAGTAGCGCAAGGAGTTTTTACCTTTTTTGGCTAGTTCCGCAATTTCTTTCTTTTCTTGAGGGGTAAAGTTGATAATCTGTTTACCATTTTTACGGTCATAGACAGTACCCTTGATTCCTTTGGCACCAACAATGACGTACTTAGAACTAACGATTGTGCCGTTTCTAAAGACTACCCAATTTTGTCTGTGAGGTGAAAGTAAGTCATTTCCGAATTGAACGTAGTCTTTTGTATTAACGCCAAGCAAATGAAGTAGAGTAGGTAAAACGTCAATTTCACCACCGACTTCATGATTGATTTGTCCCTTAAGATTATTAGCATGAATCATGAATGGCACACGTTGCATTTGGACGTTGTTGTAAGTATTCCAAGTATCAGAACTTTCGCCGATAATTGGAGCTAAAGTTTCATTTTCTGAATTACTTAAACCATAGTGGTCACCATAAATTACTACCATGGTATTCTTGTATAAACCAGAAGATTTAAGGTAATTGAAGAATTCATGAATTGCTTCATCAAGGTAGTGAGCCGTTACAAAATAATTATTGATGGTTTGATCCGTAGTATTTGTAGTCTTAAAGTTAGGATCTTGATCTTCTTTATCCAAATTGAACGGAATGTGGTTAGTAACCGTAATAAATTTAGTGTAGAACGGTTGCTGCATCTGCTCTAGGTATTTAATACTTTCGGCAAAGAACAGTTTATCTTTTAAACCATAGCCACTAGCATCTTTAGGCTGTGTAGAGTAATAGTTTTTGTCGAAGAAATAATTGTAGCCCATGTTTTTATAGACATCATTTCTGTTCCAAAAAGTACCTACGTTGCCATGGAAGACGGCTGAAGTGTAACCATCCTGGCGCAAAATTTGAGGTGCGGCCTGGAATGTATTTTCTGAACCCAATGAAGTAAAAAGCGAACCGTCTGAAATACCATATGTGCCAGTTTCAAGCATGTTTTCTGCATCACTGGTACGGCCTAGACCTACTTGATGGTAAAAGTTACTGAAGCTGATGGTATGTTTATTCTTGTATAACGAGTTTAAAAATGGGGTTACTTCTTTACCGTTAACCTTAAGATTGATCAAAAACTGTTGGAAACTTTCAAGGTGAATCACGATTACATTGCGATTTTTCTCAATGCCAAAATATGAAGAAGAAGGAGCGGCATAATTTTGCTTGGTGAAATTCAGAATATTGTTTAAATCTGAAGCATTAGCATTTCTGGTTACCTGACCATTTTGAGCACTTTTAATTCCGTCATAAGCGGTAAAAGTATCGACACCTAAATATTTAACTACGTAGGAACGATCAAAAGTATTACGCAAAAGTCGAGGACGAGACGTTTCGGCTAATAAGATGTTTAAGGTGGTCAGAAGTGCACCAATGGAGGTAATAGCCAAAGACATTGATAAACCGTATGACTTTTGATCAATTTTAATTTTATGAATGATCAAAAGGGTAATGATGATGACTAGATCTATCCAAATAATGATATCGCTGGGATGAAGCAGGGCAACGGTACTTTTACCTAATCCCTGTGATACTTTGCCAGCATTGGTCATTGTTTTGATGGTTAGGAAATCCGTGAATTGCCGGTAGTAAATGATGTTGGCAAATAATAATGCAGTATTGGCAAAATCCATCACCAGCATTGCAATGTATGACACGATTGGTCTTGGAAAATAAAAACCGATACTGATAAGGATGATTGCTGTTCCGATAGGACTGAGCCACATGATAATGTGCTGATAAGGATCAGTTAGTCCTAAATTAAAGTCGAAATAAGCAGCAAAAATGTATTTTACCCAAAAGCAGAAAACTAGCAGTGCTAAAAAGCCAGGTCTAGTTTGGATAAAAGCGATGATTTTCTTTTTCTTCATATAATTAACTCCTTAACAAACATTAATTTTAAAGGTTAAGCTGGGTTAAAACAATGTTTTGCTAATAGTTATCTCTTTTTTAATAATTTAGTTATTAAAAAGTGGGTATAATTTTATAGGAATAACTTGGAAAGAGGCAGAGCATGCTATTTTTTGGCCCAATATATAATTTTCTAGCAAAACAATATGCGACCAGTATCAATCATTTCGCTTTAGTTAAGTTGACTTTAATGGCATTAGATAAAACAGTTTTTTATTTTTTGATTTTTGCTGTTTTACGCTTAATCTGGCTTCTTTTTATTCGCAGAAGACGTTCACTTAAATCAGAAGCTAGTGTTTGGATATTTGCATTTTATATGATTCTGGTTTTGATGTTAACGACTTTCCGAGATACGTATTTCCCTTGTCAGCTCGTTTTTAATTTCAACAGGCCACTTAGCGATGTTAATTTAGTCTTTATGAAAGAGACCTGGAAATTAGTGTATGCTCCTAGCAGGCTGGACTTCTTTTATAATTCATTCGGCAATATTCTTTGCCTTGTACCATTTGGTATCCTGTTTCCAATTGTATTTTCCAAGAAGCAGTCGTTTGTTAAGACTGTGTTAATAGGGATGCTCTTTTCAATTAGTATTGAAACTTTGCAGTTTTTATTGGAAACCGGCGTAAGCGATATTGATGATGTCTTCTTTAATACCTGCGGTGCCATTTTAGGCTATTTAATTTATCGTTTGTTTCGAAAAAAATGAATGCGCTTGTACTTTGAGACTGGTATTCATTAAATAAGATTGTTAAAATAGGGTTGTAAAATTTTTTTATAGTTAGGAAGCAGATTTATGAGTTTAATTAAATTTGATAGTAGTAAATTAACTCCATTTGTTCACGAAAATGAATTAAGTGAAATGCAAGCAATGGTAAACGCTGCTAACACTGAACTCCGTGAAGGTACTGGTGCTGGTAACGATTTCCGTGGTTGGCTTAATTTGCCAGTAGATTACGACAAGGATGAATTCGCTCGTATCAAGAAGGCTGCCAAGAAGATTCAAAACGATTCAGATGTTTTAATTTGTATCGGTATTGGTGGTTCATACCTTGGTGCACAAGCTGCAATTGAATTCTTGAACAGCAACTTCTACGGCAAGGTTGACAGTGATATGCCAACTGTTGTCTTCTGTGGTAACTCACTTTCAGGTTCATACCTTTACGACTTAATCGAATGGTTAGGCGACAAGGACTTCAGCGTTAACGTAATTTCTAAGTCAGGTACTACTACTGAACCATCAGTAGCATTCAGAATCTTCAAAGACAAGTTAATCAAGAAGTACGGTAAAGAAGAAGCTGCCAAGAGAATTTACGCAACTACTGACCGTCAAAAGGGTGCTTTGAAGACTGAAGCTGACGCAGAAGGTTACGAAGAATTCGTAGTTCCAGATGACGTTGGTGGTCGTTACAGTGTTCTTTCAGCTGTTGGTTTACTTCCAATCGCTGCTTCAGGTGCTGACATTGACGAATTAATGAAGGGTGCTGCAGACGCTCGTGCTGACTACACTGACACTGATTTGTCAAAGAACTCACCATACCAATACGCAGCACTTCGTAACATCCTTTACCGTAAGGGTTACACTACTGAAATTGTTGAAAACTATGAACCAAGCCTTAGAATGTTTGGTGAATGGTGCAAGCAATTAATGGGTGAATCAGAAGGTAAGGACCAAAAGGGTATTTACCCATCAAGTGCTAACTTCACTACTGACCTTCACTCACTTGGCCAATACATCCAAGAAGGTTTACGTAACTTGTTCGAAACTGTTATCCGTGTTGAAAACCCACGCCACGACGTTAAGATCCCAGGCGATGAAAAGAACCTTGACCAACTTAACTTCTTGGAAGGCAAGAGCTTGAACTACGTAAACGACCGTGCTTACGAAGGTGTTGTTTTGGCTCACACTGACGGTGGTGTTCCAGTTATGACTGTTAACATTCCAGACCAATCAGCACATACTTTAGGTTACATGATTTACTTCTTCGAATTAGCTATTGCTATTTCAGGTTACTTGAACGGTATCAACCCATTCAACCAACCAGGTGTTGAAGCTTACAAGCGTAACATGTTTGGTCTTCTTAACAAGCCAGGTTACGAAAACTTACACGACGATTTAGCTAAGCGTCTTTAATAATTAGCTTTACTCAGCATATTTGATAGTATGCGTTTTAATATAATTGGTTTTACCAATTAAAGAAAGAGTAGAAACCCGATTAGTTTCTACTCTTTTTGTTTGATTATTTATGAAGGAAGAGATTATGAAGAAGAGCACAAAAAATATTTTGGCTGTTTTATCCGCGGCTTTTATGTCTTTTGTAGGAATTTTGACGGAAACAAGTTTAAACGTTACATTTCCGACCATGATGAAAGAATTCAAAGTGTCGCTTGATACTATTCAGTGGACGACAACAGGCTATTTATTGATGATCGCCATTATTATGATTTGTTCATCCTATTTAAATGACCGTTTTACTGCTAGACAGTTATTTATCATTGCCTGTGTTGGCTTTATGGTAGGTAGCGTTATTAGTGCGATTGCACCTAACTTTCCAATTTTGCTTTTGGGCAGACTGATTTCCGCATTAGGTGCTGGCTTAAGTACGCCACTAATGTTCAACTTGATAACGGAGATTATGCCACGATCTAAGTGGGGCGTTTATATGGGAATCGCTGGTTTAGTTGTCGCAATGGCACCAACCTTAGGGCCTGCCTTTGGTGGTATTACTACCTTCTATTTAAAATGGCGTTGGATCTTTGTTTTCGTTACTATTTTTGCTCTGATTGTATTTGTTGCTGGAACACTAGTAATAGGGAAATATCATGATCAAGTTAAGAGTAGTTTTGATTATCTCTCATTTATTACATTAGCTGCAGCATTCATCACCTTAACATTGGGCGTTAACCAAATTAGCTATGGCATGGCTAATCCACTATTATGGATTTTGTTAGTAGTTACCGCCTTATTAGTATGGGCTTTTGTAAAATTATCACAAAAATCATCCAAAAAATTATTGGATTTAGCAGTATTTAAACAAAAAGCCTTTGTTTTTGGGGCACTAGCATACTTTCTTTTGCAATTTAACAATATTGGTATCAGTTTCGTTTTGCCTAACTATATCCAAATTGTAGGTAAACAAAGTTCACTGGTTGGTGGCTTGGTATTACTTCCAGGAAGTATTATTGCTGGTTTACTTAATCCATATTTTGGTAGCTTATATGATAAACGTGGTGCTAAATTACCATTGTATCTAGGTGGCTTTTTTATGGCTCTTAGTTGTTTATTATTTGCTATTTTTGGTTTGAACCTAAGTGCAATGATGATCATAATTTTCTATGGCATTATGATGATGGGTCACAGAATGTCTTTCAGTAATACTATGGCAGAAGCTTTAAAGGTAGAAACAGGTAAGTTGCGTGCTGACGCCACAGCTGTTTGTCAAACTAGTCAACAGCTTGCCGGTTCAGTTGGTACGACCATCCTTGCTTCAATTATGTCAGTTTGGCAAAAACAAGGTCATGGTTCTTATACAATGGCTACAGCTCAAGGTAGTCAAGCAGCCTTTTGCTTTACTTTGCTGATGAGTTTGATCATTATGTTTAGTTATTGGAAAATGTTTAGAGCAGAAAAAGCTAAATAAATTGGGCTAGATAAAGAAAATAAGTTATAATAATAGACGAATGATGAAATTTAGTGAGAGATAAAAAGACGGCTGACACACAGTCGTCTTTTTTCTATGCTTTGGAATTTTCTGTGAGGAAACTACGGATAATTTTTTCGCGCATGGCCAGGAAGATAGTGTTATGACCAGTGGGATGCACGCGGTTAGTTAGCAAAATCAAACCTGTTTGTTTTAGTCGATCGAGAATGATCAAAGTACCGGTAAAACCAGTATGTAAAATGATGGGGTAATTTTGTTTAGGATCAAAGCGTAGGTCCCAGCCCCATGAACGTGACTTAACACCTCTAGGTGTTTTGTCATCGAATAATTGGCTGACAGTATCTTGGCTAAAAGGAAGAACATCTCGCTTAAGACCTAAGTATCCTTGACTAAAGGTGACTAGATCACGCATGTTGGAGAAAAGTCCAGCGGAGCCGCAATCACTGCCTAGTTGCCTTGCTTTTGGATCATGAGGGATGCCTTGCAACACCGTACCATCAACAATGGCAGTAGGTACGCAATCTTCTTTTTTTGGAGAAAAAGTCGTGTTAACAAGTGGCATTTGATCTAATACCTCTTGAGTAGCCACTTCTTGCACTGGTTTGCCATAAATGCTTTTGATTACCAAGCCGAGTAGAATGAAGTTAGTGTCAGCATAGCGCATCTTGTGTTCAAATTCATCGGTAACAGGCAAATTAATCAATGCTTTTAATAGTTCATCATGATTTAACTCATCGCGATGAGGAATCCAGCCGCGAATACCGCTGGTGTGAGTTAATAGATGGTAAAGTCGAATTTGTGGATCTTTGAATTCAGGAATGAATTGTTGCAAGGGCTCAGTGAAATTGAGTTTGCCTTGATCATAAAGCTTAAGCAGTACATTTTCTGTGGCTAACACCTTAGTTAGACTAGCAAGATCATATTCTGCGAAGGGGCTAAGTTGTGTAACCTCAGGATAAATGCTAGCAAAGCCCGTTGTCGAGGTGAATATTTGCTTTTTATTAATAAAGGTATAATTAACTCCAGGAACAACGCGATCAAACACCATTGACTCGATAAAATGTTGCGTTTTATTGTAATTGATCATTTGTATTTTTCACCGTCCATTACCACTAATTATAGACAAAATGACTTGACAAGCCTAGCAGAAAAAAGCATAATTATGAGTGTTGATTCGCCCGTTGGTCAAATGGTTAAGACGCCACCCTCTCAAGGTGGAGTTATGAGTTCAATTCTCGTACGGGTGATTTACTGGGATATAGCCAAATTGGTAAGGCACAGGATTCTGGTTCCTGGATGTTTGGGTTCGAGCCCCAATATCCCAATAAGGATGAATGAATAATCAAAGGCTGGACCGATTTGATCCAGCTTTTTTGATACAAAAAAACGATCCATAAACATTATGGATCGTTTAGTTTTACATACCAGCTTTGATAATTTTCTTTTCAGCCATGGTCTTACGTAAGGCAAGCATAGCAGTATAAGTGGAAAGAATGTAAACTTTCTTAGTTGGTAATTTCTTAATTTCTTCAATCAAGCTGTCATCGTCAGGATTGATGTTCATTGCACCAGGATCAAATCCAGCAATTTCAAGTCTAAAGCCCATGTCGTGCCAACGTTGACCACCAACAAGTACTTTCTTGATCTTGCTACAATCTAATCCTTCGAAATCAGCATCCCAAATCCAAGAAGTATCAATACCATCCGCATGGTTGGCATTAAGTAAAGCGACTAATGAGTAGTCATCTTTTTCGGTATTAAGCATATGCAAAACTTCATCAAGACCAACAGGGTTTTTAACTAAGATCAAGTCGATGTCTTTACCACCATAGTGGATTAATTCTTGACGACCGAAGATACGCTTGTTTTCTGCAAAGGCTTGTGCAACCTCAGCTTCAGTCAAACCAAAGTGACGAGCAACTGAGTAAGCAGCTAAAGCATTGTAGATGTTGTAAGTACCACCGATGTTGATTGAGTAGTCTTTGTTGCCCATTTGGAACTTTAGGCTGTTAGGCGTTTGCTCAATAATCTTGTTAACTGTAAAGGTTAAATCAGGACGATGGTAGCCACAGTTAGGGCAGAAGAAATCGCCTAAGTTAGCGTAAATTCTTTCATGGTAGTGCAAGATGTGATCGCATTTAGGACAAAGCACACCATCTGTGTTAACAGCTGCCTTAAAGTCATTTTCTGGCTTGTCATCAGGCAACTTGAAACCATAGAAAATCTTTTTGTTAGGCAACTTAACTGATGAAAAGATGCTGGCATCACCGTTAGCAATAATTGTTGCATCTGGTGCTAACTTAATCCCATTTACGATCTTTTCATAAGTAGTATAAATTTCACCATAACGGTCCATTTGATCACGGAAAATATTGGTCAAAACAAAGACGCTAGGGTGAAGCAGCTTGGTTACCATCTTAACGTTTGCTTCGTCTACTTCAAGTACAGCAATCTTGCGCTTAACGCGTTTGTGCTTATGTGCTAAAAATGCTGTGACGATTCCTTGTTGCATGTTGGAACCAGATGGGTTGGTTAAAACATCACCATATTTTTTCTTCAAGGCTTCAACGATCAAAGCTGTGGTCATGGTCTTGCCATTAGTACCAGTAACAATGACGGTTTCATAGCCTTTAGCTAAAGAATTCAGCACGTTTGGATCGATTTTCATCGCTAATTTTCCAGGAAAACTAGTACCGCCTTTCATGACGTTATGCAAAAACCAGTAACTAGATTTTCCGGCGACTTTAGCGACTCCTGATTTAAAACTCATGTACATCCCTCACTTTAAAACTATGTTTTAGTTTAGCATAGAAAACGAGTTTTACCATCTATTTGACTGCACAAATTTTATTTTTCCACTATACTATTAAAGCAAAGACTTTTTTGAGCAAAGGGGAGGACAGAAGTGGCGCAATTATTTTTTCGTTATGGTGCAATGAGCAGTGGCAAGACGATTGAAATATTAAAGGTAGCGCACAATTATGAAGCACAAGGACGTAGGATTGCTTTAATGACTAGTGGCCTGGATAATCGTAGCGGCGTTGGTACGGTTGCTTCAAGAATTGGCCTTCATCGAAAAGCAATTCCAATTACCAGTGAAATGAATTTGTTCGAATATATCAAAAAAATGAACGATCATGACTTAGCTGATGGTGATGGAAAACTAGCTTGCGTTTTAATTGATGAAGCTCAGTTTTTAAAGAGACATCATGTCTTAGAATGCGCTAAAATTGTTGATGATTTCAATATACCTGTGATGACTTTTGGTCTTAAGAATGATTTCCAAAATCATTTGTTCGAAGGCAGCGAGAATTTATTGATTTTTGCTGATAAAATAGAGGAAATGAAGACTATTTGTCATTATTGCGGGCATAAGGCAACAATGAATTTGAGAGTAAATAATGGCAAACCTGTATATGAAGGTGAACAAGTACAAATCGGTGGTGACGAGAGTTACTATCCTGTTTGTCGTTATCACTATTTTCACCCAGGTAGCAAGAGATAGAGAGGAAAATTAGTTTATGGATAACGTTATGGCTCAATTAGAGGGTTTAGTAGCCCACTATGAAGAACTGCAAGAAATGATGGCCGATCCTGAAGTTATTAACGATACTAAGCGTTACATGGAAATTTCCAAGGAAGAAGCCGACTTGCGTGAAGTTGTACAAAAATACAAGAAGTATAAGCAAGATAAGAAGGAATTAGAAGACAACAAGAAGATCATCGCTAATGAATCTGATGAAGATTTGATCGAAATGGCTAAAGAAGAAAATTCAGAAATCGAAAAAGAAATTCCTGAATTGGAAGATCAAATCAAGATTTTGATGCTGCCTAAAGATCCTAATGATGATAAGGATATTATCATGGAAATTCATGGTGCAGCCGGTGGTGACGAAGCTTCATTGTTTGCAGGCGATCTTCTTAGAATGTATGAAAAATACGCTGAAAGACAAGGCTGGAAGGTTTCATTGATTGATTCTGAACCAACTGAAGTTGGTGGTTATAAGCGTGTAGCTATTATGATCACTGGTGACAAAGTTTACTCAAAATTAAAGTATGAAAATGGTGCACACCGTGTTCAACGTATCCCAGTAACCGAATCACAAGGTCGTGTTCATACTTCAACTGCTACTGTTGCTGTTATGCCTGAATACGAGCAAGTAGATATTGATATCGATCCAAAGGATATTCGTGTCGATGTTTACCGTTCAAGTGGTGCCGGTGGTCAGCACATTAACAAGACTTCAAGTGCCGTTCGTATGACTCACCTTCCAACTGGTATCGTAGTTGCCATGCAGGATCAACGTAGTCAGCAACAAAACCGTGAAAAAGCTATGCAAATTTTGAAATCACGTGTTTATGACTACTACGAAAGTCAAAACCAAGCTAAATATGATGCAAAACGTAAGAATGCTGTAGGTACTGGTGACCGTTCAGAAAGAATTAGAACCTACAACTACCCACAAAACAGAGTTACCGACCACCGTATTGGTTTGACTATTAATAAGCTTGACCGTGTAATGAACGGTGAACTTGACGAAATTATCGATGCATTGATTCTTTACAATCAAACTAAGCAATTGGAGGAGTTGGCTGATAAAAATGCCTAAGTTGACTTTAAAGCAAATCAGAATTAAGGCAGGAGAGGCTGCCGAAGATGTTCGACCAGAGGATATTGATTTTGTTTTGGCTGAGCGTCTTAATTTGACTCCTAGCGAGTTTGAATTAAAGCAAGACATGGTTTTGTCAGAAGATCAAGTCAAGCAAGCCAATAAAGACATTAAGAAGCTGGCTAGAGGCGTTTCACCACAATACATTTTGGGTTACGCTTGGTTTTTAGGCTACAAAATCATGGTGCAGCGCGGCGTATTGATTCCTCGTTTTGAAACCGAAGAGTTGGTTGAATTGGCATTAAAGTCACTTAAAAGTGGTGATAAGGTGCTTGATTTAGGTACCGGCTCTGGTTGCATTACCGTTGCTCTTGCTAAAGAAGCAGAAAAGAAGGGAATCAAGGATCTGACCCTTTATGCTAGTGATATTACTGATAGTGCTTTAAGAACAAGTGAAGAAAACTTTTTAAACTATGATCTTGACGTCACTACCCGTAAAGCTAATGTATTAATTGGTCTTGAAAAGTTCGACAAAATCATTTCTAATCCACCATATATCAAGACAAATGAGAAGAAAGACATGGATAAGAATGTCTTGCAAAATGAGCCTAAAGAAGCTCTGTTTGCTGGTAAAGATGGATTAGACTTTTACAAGAAGTTTGCCAAACAAGTTCGTGACCACTTAAATAGTCACGGTGAATTTTTCTTAGAATTTGGCTTTAATGAAGAAGAACAATTGAAAGAATTATTTGCCAAAGAATTGCCTGATTTTGAGATTGAATTTAGAAAAGATATGGCCGGCAAGCCACGCATGGTTCATGGAAGGTGGCAAAAATAGAAATGGAAACAAAGATTTTTAAAAAGGATCAACTTGATGAAGCCGTTAAGCTATTGGCCAAGGGTGAATTAGTTGCTTTCCCTACAGAAACTGTTTATGGCTTAGGTGCGATTGCAACCAATGAAAAATCAGTTAAAGGTGTTTATGCAGCTAAGGGTCGTCCTAGCGATAATCCTTTGATTGTAACGATTTCTGATGAAAAGATGATGGAACGCTACGCTAAAGAGGTTCCAGAACGGGCTAAAACGCTAATTAAGCACTTCTGGCCAGGTCCTTTGACTCTTCTTTTGTTTGTAAAACCAGGTACACTTCCTGATGCTGTAACCGGCGGTCTTAAGACCGTTGCTTTTCGTTGCCCAGACGATCAATTGACTCACGATTTGATTGCTAAATTGGGTTACCCAATTGTAGGACCTTCTGCTAACACGTCAACTAAGCCAAGTCCTACTACGGCTGAACACGTATATCATGATTTAAAGGGTAAAATTGCCGGTATTATCGATGGCGGTCCCACTCGTGTTGGACTTGAATCAACGATTATCGATTTGTCTGTTAAAACACCAATCGTGCTTCGTCCTGGTGAAATTACGCCAGAAGAATTGAGCAAAGTTTTAGGCGAAAAAGTTTTAATCAACACAGGCAAGGTTTCAGATAAAGATGTGCCGAAAGCACCAGGCATGAAGTATCGTCACTATGCTCCAAGTGAACCTGTAATCGTAGTTGATAATCCAGCTGATTTTGCCAAAATTGATTTTAACGAAAAAACTGGTGTAGCTGCTTTAGGTTCAATTTTAGCTAAAATCGATTTAAGCGATGACAATAAATTTGATTTAGGTGAAAACTTAGTTGACGCTGATCATAATTTATTTGGTGCATTGCGCTATTTCGATGACAAAGACAACATTGAAACCATTTATGTACAAGGCTTCAATGAAGGTGAAGAAAGTTTAGCTTACATGAACCGTCTTAACAAAGCAGCGGGCGGACATCATTTGAATAAATAAAAAATAAAACGCAAAGGGCTTTAAACCCTTTGCGTTTTTGATTAAAATGTTTAGTGAGTTATGTTATTTGTTAATAGGAGGTATATATGGGAAAGTTCGTAGTTTTGGATCACCCATTGATTCAACACAAATTGACAATTATTCGTCGCAAGGATACGGGTTCAAACGAATTCCGTAGAATTGTTGGTGAAATTGGTGGTCTGATGACCTATGAAATCACTAGAGACTTGCCACTTGAAGATGTCGAAATTGAGACACCAATGGGTAAGACAGTTCAAAAAGAAATCGCCGGTAAGAAATTGACAATCGTGCCAATTTTACGTGCCGGTATGGGGATGCTTAACGGTGTTCTTGAGATGGTTCCATCAGCTAAAATTGCGGTTATCGGTATGTACCGTGATGAAAAGACTTTGAAACCACATGAATACTTCTTCAAGGCTCCAAAGGACATCGCTGAACGTGAATGTTTAGTTGTTGATCCAATGCTTGCAACTGGTGGATCTGCTAATGACGCTATTGCTGCATTAAAGAAGCGTGGCGTTAAAGAAATTAAGTTAGCAGTTTTAGTAGCAGCTCCAGAAGGTATCAAGGCTGTTCAGAAGGAAAACCCTGACGTTGATATCTATGCTGCAGCAGAAGACGAGAAGTTAATGGATAACGGTTATATCTTCCCAGGTTTGGGAGATGCCGGTGACAGACTCTTCGGTACTAAGTAAACTTCCTTTTTCTGAAAAATATTTTCTCTAATGCGCTTTCATGTTACACAAAGAAGATATTTGGTGTTAAGATGATTTACGTGTTCGAGTTTTATTCAACACGAGAAGGGAGGTCACGAAGTAATGGAGAAATCATTTGTTTTTAAATTCATGGGCTTGAATTTTGATCTTACTGGGATCATTGGTTCAACGCTAATGGCTTTGACAGTTTTCTTTATCTGCTTTTGGCTTGCACGAAAAGTCGAACTAAAGCCAAATAAAAGACAAAATGTACTTGAGTATTTGCTTGAATTTACTAACGGTATTGTAAAAGATAACGTCAGCGACGTAGATGCTCAAAACCACTTGTCTTTATATGCTTTTGTATTGTTCCTTTTCATCTGGTTCATGAACCAATTGGGTATGTTCCTAGAAGTCAAAGTTGATGATTGGGTGTTTGTAAAATCACCAACTGCCGATCCAGTAGCGACAATGTCGTTTGCAATGATGACCTTGCTTCTATCGTTCACATTCGGCGTACAAAGATTTGGTGTTGGCGGATATTTAAAGAATTATACGCAACCAGTTGGTTTTATGCTTCCAATTAATTTAATTGAAGAGTTCACCAACTTCTTAACCTTATCATTGCGTCTTTATGGGAATATATATGCTGGTGAAGTTTTGCTAACTTTAATTGGTAATGATCTAGCACATGCTGGCGGACCATTTACGTTGATTCTAGCAGCTCCATTAGCCATGATTTGGCAAGGTTTCTCTGTCTTCATTGGCTCTATCCAGGCATATGTTTTCGTAACTCTGTCAATGGTTTACATTGGTAAAAAAGTTACTACAGAATAATTTTTCGGAGGTATAAATTTATGGCAGAAGCTTTTAAATATCTCGCTGCTTCTATCGCAGCTGGTTTAGCAGCATTGGCTGCATCACTTGGTAACGGTAAAGTTATTTCAAAGACTCTTGAAGGTATGGCTCGCCAACCTGAAAGTGCAGGTAATTTAAGAGCAACAATGTTCATTGGTGTTGGTTTGATCGAAGCCGTTCCTATTTTGTCTATTGTTGTTGCCTTCTTAATTCTTTTCCTTTAATAAGGTTTTTCTGTTTGAAGGATTTAAGTTTAAAGAGAGAAGGGCAGTAAATGACTATTCAAACATTATTTGCAGCCTCACATCATATTTACCTAGGTAATGCTATTTGGTATTTAATTTGTTTTGCCATCTTGCTGTTATTGGTCAAGCATTACGCTTGGGGTCCAGTATCAGATATGATGGAAAAGCGGCGGCAAAAAGTTATTAATGACTTGGATTCAGCTGCAAGTGATCGTAAAAAGGCTGAAACGCTTGCTAATGAGCGTGAAGCTGCCTTGAAGAACTCAAGACAAGAAGCAACACAGATTCTCTCTGACGCTAAAACTAATGCGCAAAACACAGGCAAGGAAATCGTAGCTAGTGCAAACGAAGACGCTGCAGCAATTCGTAAGAAAGCAAATGAAGAAGCTGCTAAGGCTAAATCAGATGCTTTAAATGCCGCACGTGATCAAGTAGCTGATATTTCTGTAGCAATTGCCGAAAAAGTTATTGCTAAGAATTTATCTGCTGAAGACCAAAAAGATTTAGTCGACCAATTTATTAAGGGGTTGGATGATTAATGGCTTTAAGTAGAGAAGAAATAGCTGCACGTTACGGTACTGCTTTGTTCGGTTATGCGCAAGATAATAAAGTACTGGATACTGTTTACGATGAAATGATGGAATTGAAAAAGGCAGCAGTTGCCAATCCTAAATTCATCAGTGTCCTTAGCGATCCTATTTTAAGTAGTAAAGATAAAAAGTCTCTTTTAACTGCAGTTGAAAAAGATTTTTCAGATGAAGTACAAGGCTTTTTGAATTTGTTACTTGAATATAACCGCTTTGCTGATTTAATCGATATTATCGATGAATTTGCTTTACTTTATGACGATGAAAAGAAGATCGCAGCTGGTACTGCAACTACTGCAGTTAAACTGGATGATGATCAACTTAAGCGTTTAGGTGATAGTTATGCTAAAAAGTATGATTTAAACGCTGTGCGTCTTGAGAATAAAGTTGATCCAAGTATATTAGGCGGCGTAGTCCTCCAAGTGAAGGACCGCGTGATTGATGGATCAGTTAAAAATAGACTGAAGAAGATCCGTGCGCAAATAATTGATAAAAATTAAAAGAGGTGAAACCATTGAGCATTAAAGCGGAAGAAATTAGCTCCTTGATCAAGCAACAACTTGAACATTACGATGATAAGCTCGACATTAACGAAGTTGGTGTTGTAACTTACGTTGGTGATGGTATCGCCCGAGCTCACGGACTTAACGATGTATTGGCCGGTGAATTGTTAAAATTTGATAACGGTTCATACGGTATCGCTCAAAACCTTGAATCCAACGATGTTGGTATCATTATTTTGGGTCAATTTGACAACATTCGTGAAGGTGACCGTGTTCAAAGAACTGGTCGAATCATGGAAGTTCCTGTTGGTGACGCCTTAATTGGTAGAGTAGTTAACCCATTAGGTCAACCTGTTGACGGTGAGGGTGAAATCAAAGCTGATAAGACTCGTCCTATCGAAGCTAAAGCTCCAGGTGTTATGGACCGTCAATCAGTTAAGCAACCACTTCAAACTGGTATTAAAGCTATCGATGCCTTAGTTCCAATTGGTCGTGGTCAGCGTGAATTGATTATCGGTGACCGTAAGACTGGTAAGACTAGTTTGGCTATTGATACTATTCTTAACCAAAAGGGACAAGACGTAATTTGTATTTACGTTGCTATTGGTCAAAAGGAATCAACCGTTAGAACTCAAGTAGAAACTTTAAAGCGTTTTGGCGCAATGGATTACACCATTGTTGTTGAAGCGGGCCCAAGTGAACCAGCACCTATGCTTTATATTGCACCATATGCTGGTACTGCTATGGGTGAGGAATTTATGTACAATGGCAAGGACGTATTAATCGTATTTGACGACCTATCCAAACAAGCCGTCGCTTACCGTGAACTTTCCTTGCTTCTCCGTCGTCCGCCTGGTCGTGAAGCCTATCCAGGTGACGTCTTCTACTTACACTCACGTCTTCTTGAACGTAGTGCTAAGTTGAGTGACAAACTTGGTGGTGGGTCATTGACAGCTTTGCCAATTATTCAAACTGAAGCCGGAGACATTTCTGCATATATTCCAACCAACGTAATTTCTATTACTGACGGTCAGATCTTCTTGCAAAGTGACTTGTTCTTTGCCGGTACTCGTCCAGCTATCGATGCTGGTAACTCAGTTTCTCGTGTTGGTGGTAACGCTCAGATTAAGGCAATGAAGAAAGTTGCTGGTACTTTACGTACTGACCTTGCAGCTTACCGTGAACTTGAAAGTTTCGCTCAATTTGGTAGTGATCTTGATCAAGCAACTCAAGCTAAGTTGAACAGAGGTCAAAGAACTGTTGAAGTATTGAAGCAACCACTTCATGATCCGATCCCTGTTGAAAAGCAAGTATTGATTCTTTATGCTTTGACTCACGGTTACCTTGATGCTGTTCCAGTAGAAGACATTGGACGCTTCCAAAATGAATTGTTCGACAACTTTGATAGCAGTCATGCTGATTTGCTTAAGACAATTCGTGAAACTGGTGAATTACCTGATGATAAGAAATTATCAGCAGCCGTTGAGGAATTCAGTGAAAGCTTTACACCAAGTGAAAAATAGGAGGTAGATTATGCCTGCATCTTTACTTGAGTTAAAGAAAAAGATTGCTTCAGTAAAACAAACCGGTAAGATCACAGAAGCCATGCGAATGGTTTCAGCATCAAAATTGAATCAAACTGAAAATCGTGATAAAGGATATACCGTTTATAACGACTATGTTCGTAAAACGATTTCTCGTTTAATCAGTTCCCAAGTCGTAGATAATCTACGTGAAAAGAACATCTCTATCGATAAGAACAATGTTGCGAAGATCGATTATACTGATGTGTTTGGTTTAGGTATTACTGCTGATATGATTCAAACCCGCAAAAAAGTTAAGACTACAGGTTTCTTAGTAATTAGCGGTGATCGTGGTCTTGTAGGTTCTTACAACAGCAATGTCATCAAAAACATGATGAGCATTTTTGAAGATGAACGTGCACAAGGACATGAAGTTAAAGTTTTAGCCGTTGGTTCTGTCGGCGCTCAATTCTTTAAGAAAAACAACGTTAATGTTGTTTACGAAAAAGATGGCGTTTCAGATGTGCCAACCTTTGATGAAGCTTTACCAATTGTTTCAACTGCAATTAAGATGTATTTAAATGGTGTCTATGACCAACTTTACGTATGTTATACTCACCACGTAAACTCATTATCATCTGCTTTTCGTGTTGAAAAGATGTTGCCAATCGTTGATTTGGATATCGGCGTAAAAGAAGCTGAAGCACATAAAGAATTAGAATATGATATCGAACCAGACATTAACAGTGTACTTACAAAGTTGTTGCCACAGTATGCTCGTTCAACAATTTATGGTGCCATTCTAGACGCCAAGACTGCAGAACATGCTAGTTCAATGACAGCTATGCAAAGTGCGACTGATAATGCCAATGATTTGGTATCAAGTTTAACTACAAAATTAAACCGTGCTAGACAGGCACAAATTACTACTGAAATTACCGAAATTATCAGTGGTGCAAATGCCTTAGAGTAAACTTAGAGTAATAAAGAAAAGGAGGTAGATGTTTTGAGTGAAGGTGAAATCGTTCAAGTAATCGGCCCAGTTGTCGATGTTAAATTCCCAATCGATAAGAATTTACCTGATATTAACAATGCCTTGCGCGTAATCAAATCAGAGGATGAAAGCATCGTCCTTGAAGTTACGCTTGAACTCGGTGATGGTGTCTTAAGAACGATCGCCATGGAATCTACCGATGGTCTTCGCCGTGGTATGAAGGTTGAAGATACTGGTGCTCCAATTTCAGTTCCAGTTGGGGAAGATACTTTAGGTCGTGTGTTCAACGTTTTGGGTCAACCAATTGATGGTGGTCCAGAATTTTCAAAAGATCACCCTCGTGAAGGTATCCACAAAGAAGCACCTAAATATGAAGATTTAACTACCAGTAGAGAAATCCTTGAAACTGGTATTAAAGTTATCGACTTACTTGAACCATATGTACGTGGTGGTAAAGTTGGTTTGTTCGGTGGTGCCGGTGTTGGTAAAACAACTATCATTCAGGAATTAATTCACAACATCGCTCAAGAACACGGTGGTATTTCCGTATTTACTGGTGTTGGTGAAAGAACACGTGAAGGTAATGATCTTTACTTCGAAATGAAAGCTTCAGGCGTTTTAAGTAAAACTGCCATGGTATTTGGTCAGATGAACGAGCCGCCTGGTGCCAGAATGCGTGTTGCATTAACTGGTTTGACTCTTGCTGAATACTTCAGAGATGTTGAAGGTCAAGACGTATTGCTCTTTATCGACAATATCTTTAGATTCACTCAGGCTGGTTCAGAAGTTTCCGCTTTGCTTGGTCGTATGCCAAGTGCCGTTGGTTACCAGCCAACTTTGGCAACAGAAATGGGTCAATTGCAGGAAAGAATTACTTCAACGAAGAAGGGTTCAATTACTTCAATTCAAGCCGTTTATGTTCCTGCCGATGACTATACTGACCCAGCTCCATCAACTACATTCGCACACTTGGACGCTACTACTAACTTGGAACGTAGCTTGGTAGAACAAGGTATTTACCCAGCCGTTGACCCACTTGAATCATCTTCAAGTGCCCTTGACCCAGAAGTTGTTGGTCAAGAACACTACGAAGTTGCTACTCGTGTTCAACATATTTTGCAACGTTACCACGAATTGCAAGATATTATTTCTGTTTTGGGTATGGATGAATTGTCTGATGAAGAAAAATTGATCGTTGCACGTGCACGTAAAGTTCAATTCTTCTTGTCACAAAACTTCTTCGTTGCTGAACAATTTACTGGTGTACCTGGTTCATATGTTCCAATTAAGGAGACCATTAAAGGCTTTAAACTTATTTTGGATGGTCACCTTGATGATTTACCAGAAGATGCCTTCCGTGGTGTTGGCCCAATCGAAGATGTTTTGAAGAAAGCACAATCTATGGGTGTAACTCCAAGTGATCCAGAAGCTAAAGCATTGCTAGAAAAGTAGGGTGATGTCAAATGGCAGATCCAGAAAAGCTTTTTAGAGTAAATGTTGTAACTCCTAATGGAATGATTTATTCCCATCGTGGAAGCATCGTTGATGTACGCGCTGTTGATGGTGAACGTTCTATATTGTACAATCACACCCCGCTTTTGACTCCATTAGTTATTAGTGAAGTTAAAGTAAAACGTAGTCAAGAAATGGGTTCAAGAATCGATCACATCGCTATTAGTGGTGGTTATATTGATTTCTCAGAGAACGTAGCTACAATTATTGCGGATAGTGCCGAACGTGCTAGAAACATTGATGTTTCTCGTGCTCAAGCTGCTAAGGAAAGAGCTGAGAAGCGTCTTAAGGAAGCACGTGAGAAGCATGATGAACGTACTGTGGAACGTGCTCAAGTTGCTTTGAGACGAGCAATGAACAGAATCAGTGTTTACAATGATAGAGGTCACTAGATAAAGTGAAAAAGACGAATGCAAATTGCATCCGTCTTTTTTTATTAAAGGGAAAAATTTATGTTTCAATTAGGTGTTCATGCAATTATAAGTATCATCATTTATTTGATTGCCATTGGATTAGCTTTTCAGGCAATGAAGGCTGTTCAATTAGATAAAATTGTGCGTAAGGGTAGAGTTTTTGAAACTCAACTTTTATATTTATTTGGTGCAATTGCGTTAGGCTTTTTAATCGGCAATTTTGTAATTACTTTTATTGATACTTCAATGCAACTTAGTAATTTGTTTTAAAGATTGTGTTAAAACAAGGACAGTAAAGGAAACTCTTAGTTATTTATGGTAAAATGGACGATGAATAATTATGGAGGGTTATCGTGGCACGAGATATAGGAATTGATTTGGGGACAGCTAATGTATTAATTAATGTCTCTGGAAAAGGTATTGTTTTAAACGAACCTTCTGTTGTTGCCGTAAATACTGATACTAACAAGGTAGTTGCGGTTGGCTCAGAGGCATACGAGATGGTAGGTAGAACCCCTGGTAATATCCGCGTAATTCGTCCGCTTAAAAACGGTGTAATTGCAGATTTCGATATTACTGAAGAAATGCTGTCTTACTTTATTGAAAAATTAAATGTTAAAGGCTTCATGTCTAAGCCAAATATTTTGATTTGTGCTCCTACTGGAGTTACTTCAATTGAACAAAAGGCAATTATTCAAGCAGCTGAAAAATCAGGTGGCGGCAAGGTATATCTTGATTTCGAACCTAAGGTTGCAGCTGTTGGAGCTGGTTTAGACATTTTCAAGCCACAAGGAAATATGGTTATTGATATCGGTGGTGGTACTACTGATGTTGCAATTTTATCAATGGGTGAAATTGTAACTTCACAATCACTTCGTTATGCCGGTGATAGAATGAACCAAGCTGTAATTAGCTACATTAAGAATAAGCATAATTTGCTTATTGGTTCTAGAACCGCAGAACAAATTAAGATTGAAATAGGTAGTGCATTTGAACCTGATGAAGATAAACAAGTTACCGTTCGCGGTCGTGATGTGGTTGATGGTTTGCCCAAGCAAACTACAGTTACCGCACCTGAAATTCAAAAGGCATTGGAACCAGGTTTGATGTCAATTATCGCAGCCGCTAAGGAAGTTCTTGAAACTACTCCACCAGAACTTTCAGCAGATATTATTGACCGTGGAATTATGCTCACCGGTGGTGGAGCATTGTTGAAGAATATTGATAAGCTAATTTCATATTACTTACAAGTTCCTGTTTTAACAGCTGATCATCCATTGGAAGCTGTTGCTTTAGGTACAGGTACTTTGCTTAAGAATATTGAAAAGCATCAACGACACTAAGTGAGGAGATTACTTGCGTAAGATTTTGATCGGTTTAGTGCGTATTTATCAGACACTAATTTCACCGCTTTTTCCACCAAGTTGTAGATATTATCCTACATGTTCTAACTATATGATTGATGCTCTGAAAAAACATGGCCCTATTTTAGGGCTAATCATGGGGATTTGTCGTATACTAAGATGTAACCCATTTATTCGTGGTGGGGTGGACCCAGTTCCTGATAATTTTACTATTTTTCGAAATCCACATCCGGAAAGGTATGAAGACGAGATTATCGCTTCTAAGTTTCATCCGGATAGCAAGTAGGAGGATTTATGTCTAAAAAGTTAGAAAATATTGATATTGAAGTTAATGAACTTAAGGGTAAGAATTTGCCAACTTGGGAAGTTATTATTCCTAAGAAAAAGTCCATTGGTTTAATTGAGAAGGTTGAAGGCCGTTACCGCGCTACTACAACTAAGACTAGCAACATTTTATTTGCTAACAGTCTTGAAAGTAGTATCAACGATTTGCTTTCATACTTCACATTACATGAAAAATAAAATTTAAGTAGTGATTATTTAATGGCAAAAGTTGAAAATAAAACGAGTCTGATTGACCGATTGGCCTGGAACATTATTATTCCAGTGGCAATTTTGGCTATAATCAGTTTGTACTGTATTTACGTTGCAGCACTCGGGGATCCATCGCATGTTGGTTCACCTGTTAGAGCTGTGGTAATGCAGGCTCTGTGGTATTTGATCTCGATTGCAATTGTTGTTGTCGTGATGCAATTCGATGCGGAGCAGCTCTTTAAAATAGCGCCGATCTTTTTTGGTTTTGGCATAATTTTACTGATAGCAGTTTTATTCCTGTATAACCGTAGTGTAGCTGCAGATACAGGGGCAAAAAGTTGGTTCAAGTTAGGGCCAATTACTTTCCAGCCATCTGAGTTGATGAAACCGGCGTTTATCTTGATGATGGCACGTGTGGTTAAAGATCACAATGATAAATATGAACATACCATTAAAACAGATTGGCTGTTGCTTGGTAAGATTATTGCTTGGTTAGCACCAGTTGCGATTTTGTTAAAATTGCAAAACGACTTTGGTACTATGTTAGTTTTCATCGCTATTGTTGGTGGTGTGGTATTAGTATCAGGTATATCGTGGAAGATTATTGTTCCACTGTATGGAATCGTAATTATTGGCGCAATCACAGTTATCTTGCTGGTTGTTACACCAGGAGGACAATCTTTCTTAAGTCACTTCTTCCAAGCTTATCAGTTTGAAAGAATTAAATCATGGCTAGATCCGTCCGGTGATACTTCATCCGGTGCTTACCAGTTATGGCAAAGTATGAAGGCCATTGGTTCCGGTCAATTATTTGGTAATGGTTTTGGCAAAGCTAGTGTATATGTTCCAGTTCGTGGATCCGATATGGTTTTCTCAGTTATTGGTGAAAACTTCGGTTTTGTCGGCTGTGTAGCTTTGATTTTGATTTATTTATACTTAATCGTTCAAATGGTTAAAATTTCGTTTGACACTAGAAATGTATTTTACTCATACATCGCTACTGGTGTTATCATGATGATTTTATTCCACGTATTTGAAAACATCGGTATGAATATTGACTTATTACCATTGACTGGTATTCCGTTGCCGTTCGTTTCTCAAGGTGGTTCAGCCTTGTTAGGTAACATGATTGGTATTGGATTGATCTTATCAATGAAATTCCACAATCGTGATTACATGTTTAGTACGGCTGGCGATTTTTAAAAATAATGAAAAGGATTCAAGTAAAAACTTGGATCCTTTTTTGTTGGTTTTAAATTATTTAAGAATGCCTAACTTTTCTTTTAACTGCAAAATTCTTCTAACTGAATCATTAATTTGCTTTTGGCTGATTGTACCTTTTTGTACGGCTTTCTTAATAGCAAGGATGCCGGTTTGATAATTCCCACCTAAAAGCATATCATTGCCAGCTTTTAGAGCCAGAACGTCGGCATTAATGTGGTGCTGCTTAGCGTACTGAGTGATTGCTCCCATTTGTAAGTCGTCAGTAATCATTAGACCTTGATAAGCTAAATTCTTACGGAGTAATTTGTGCACGGCTGGGGAGAGGGATGCCGGCATTTTAGTATCAATATTTTTGACCACGATGTGTGAAATCATGATTTCATCCACGCCAGCTTTAATTCCAGCCTTAAAAGGTAAAAGATCTTCCTTTTTATATTCAGACAATGGCTTATTGATTTGGGCAAAACCGGTATGAGTATCACCGGCATCTCCGTATCCTGGAAAGTGTTTAAGACAACTAGCAACTTTTTGACTTTGGATGCTTTTGACAGCAACTGGAATATACTTAGCTGTTGTTTCATAATCTTGTCCTAAGGTTCGATCATAAATAAAACTATTCTTATCTTTGGCAACATCAGCAACAGGGGCAAAATTCATGTTTATACCATTTTGATGCAGAATTTTAGCTACTGTTTGATCTTCTTTTTGGATGCCAGTTAGACCTTGAGTATTATAAATTTCTTGGGGACTAGGATATTTTCGTTGTGAAATACTAGGATTGGTATCAATTCGGGAAACTGTTCCACCTTCTTGGTCGGTGGCAATTAGTAAACCATGATTGCTGTTTTTTTGATAATTGCGCATTTCCGAATCAAATTGAGCCTTAGTCTTATTTTGAAAATCCGGTGCAAATAGAGTAGTACCGCCCAAGTGATATTTTTTAACATCTTGCATCATTTGCTTGGTGTTGCCTGTACTATGAGCAAAATACAATTGTCCTATTTTTTCGTTTAAAGTCATGTGCTTAAGGATCAAATCGATTTTATTGGTTTTCTTTTTAACAGCCGTAGTTTTAAAATTAGTTGTTCTACTGTTAGCTTTTATCTGATGCTGGCAACCGGTAATTAATAATGCCGTAGTCGCTAAAGCAGTCAAAATTAATAGTTTCTTTTTCATGATATAACCTTCTTGTTTAACTATGATTATTTTAGTTGAAATAACCATAATATTAAATAAAGAATGGCAACAAAAAAGAACCGAACAAACCGGTTCTCTTTGGGTATAAAATATAAATTATTTCTCTAAAGCGTTAGCAATTTCTTTGGTACGGCATACCAAAACATCGCACTTTGAAGTTCTGGTAACGTATTCGGTAACACTACCGATGAGCAAACGTTCAACTGCATTTAGACCAGTTGCACCGACAACGATCAAGTCAATGTTGTGCTTCTTAGGAAAGTCGTGACCAATGATTGTCTTAGGTGAACCGAACTCAATTGAGTAATGAGAATCCTTTACGCCGGCCTTAACAGCACGAGCTTGGTAATCCTTCATTCTCTTTTCAGCATCCTTGGAAACTTGTTCGACCATTGCAGAATCAAAACTTGAAACGTTTTGGAAAGAACGGGTATCGATTACATGTAAAATTTCCAAAGTTGCATTATTACGCTTAGCGATGGCTACAGCTTTACTAAAAGCCAAATCGGCTTCTTTGGAACCATCTACAGAAACTTGAATATTTTTGTATTGTGAAAGCATTTTCTAAACACCTCTTCCTAATATCTATTCTACCAAAAATTTGGTTATTATTAGGAATATATTACTCTTTATTTCCAGTAATTGATAAACCAAATACCAAGATGGTTAGGGAGGCAAGGAATAGCGTGATTAGGTTAAGATACTTGTTTCCCATAAATAAAATAATAATTCCAATGACACTTTCAATTAATAGCGCAATTGAAGTCCACTTTAAAATATTAGATAAACGAGGGTCGCCACCAACATCAAAAATCAAAAAATGACCATTTCTTCTGTGCCACAGGTACCAAGAGGTAAGCAGTAAAAGAAAAATAAAAATGATCATTACAACTTTTATTACCATAAAAAATATCTCCAGTTACAGAAAAAGACGGTCAATTAAGGCCGTCTCATTTAATATTCTAAAAAATCTGAGTTGACTAAACATAGCATAATGACGCTTGTTGAACCCGCAGTGTTCAAAATTTGAGTTGACGTCGCAGCGAATATGGATCCTGCACTAAGGCAGTATTCCGATTCGGTAGTTATTCGCCAACTCCCACGTCTTATAGTTTGATCGGTCAACTTTATACATTTAAGCTTGTCGATCAACTCAGATCACTTATTATGATAAGGGATCTGGCTATATTTGTCAATAAAATCAGTTTTTAGATAGATCATCAGTTTGCATCTGCTTTAGTTTTTGATAAATGGCTTTGTAACGTTGTTCTACCTTAGAATTTCCTTTTGGCTGGAAGTAATTTGCCTTAGTTAAATTGTCTGGCAAATATTGCTGTGCTACCCAGTCATTTTGATAATCATGAGGATAGAGGTAGTTAATGCCGTGTCCTAATTTTTTAGCACCAGAATAATGTGCATCCTTCAAATTGGCGGGAATAGAGTCAATCTTCTTATTTCGGATATCGCTGAGTGCATTATCAATGGCAGTAATGGCACTGTTGCTCTTAGGCGACAGCGCAAGTTCGATTACAGCATTAGCAAGTGGAATTCTAGCTTCAGGCAAGCCAACCATTTGGGCGGCTTGAATAGCCGTCATTGCTCGCTCGGCAGCGGCAGGATTAGCTAAACCAATATCTTCATATGCAATTACGGTCAGACGACGACAAATAGAAATTAAATCACCAGATTCGATTAATCTAGCCAAATAGTGCAATGCCGCATCAGTATCCGAACCACGGATTGACTTTTGGAAAGCAGAAACTAGATCGTAGTGGCCATCACCAGATGCATCGAAGTTTTGAATCTTCATCTGAATGGAATCGGCCATTTCTTTTTGAGTGATTAAAATAGTAGAATCATCTTTATGCTCATTTTTAAGTTCCTGCTTGGTTGAAAGAACGGCTAGTTCTAAGCTATTTAAAGTAGCTCTCAAATCGCCATTGCCTTTTTCAATTAAAAGCTGGCGAGCATCATCAGTCAGATTAACATTGTATTTGCCCAAGCCATTTTCCTTATCGGCAAGTGCACGATCGATGGCCTTAGAAGCATCTTCGCTTGATAAAGGCTTTAATTCGAAAATTTGGCACCGCGAACGAATGGCAGGAGAAATAGATATATAAGGATTTTCGGTAGTTGCACCGATTAGAATAACTTGTCCTGATTCAAGTAGGGGCAACAGAAAATCCTGTTTGGTTTTATCGAGACGATGAATTTCATCCAGCAATAAAACGACAGTACCGCTCATTTTGCCTTCTTCGGCAACTTGCTGCAGTTGCTTCTTGCCGTCAGTTGCCGCATTAAGCTTTCTAAAAGCATATTTAGTGGAACCGGCAATAGCACTAGCAATACTGGTTTTACCAATACCAGGAGGGCCGTAAAGAATCATAGAAGAAAGCAAACGAGCCTCAACCATTCGACGAATGATTTTCCCAGGGCCAATTAAATGCTGCTGTCCAACAACTTCGTCCAAATTTTTAGGCCGCATACGGTATGCTAATGGTTTCATTACTTATCCTCGTGAAATAAATGATGCCAAAAGCCTTCATGCTTTTTGGCTGGTGCATTAAGTTCAGTCTTAGGCATTTCAGGTGGATAAACTTGGTTAATCTTAATTCGTGGACGGTTAATTGCAGTTTTGGCTACAACTAAAACTGCGGTATCATTTGGTCCTGTTTGAGCAGTTTCATTATTAACTAGAGTAAAAGGAATATCTTTCTTACTGCATTCTGCTTCAACATCGCCCAAGAAGCCATCATCTTTGATATTGCCGTTGATCAAAATAGTGTAACCCTTGAAATCATCGATATGTTTTAAAAAGAGGACAGTCAATTTAGAATTCTTTACTTCCGTATTATCTAAACGAACTAAAACACGTTCACGTAAAGAACCTAAAAAAAGTCTACGTTCATCTGGCTTGGTTTGAGGCGTAATACCTTGAGCAGCTTGTTCAATACGTTTGTTTAAATCTTCAGTCATATGATTCATCCTTTCTGTTAGTACCAATTGTAACAAAAAAAGGCTTTCCCACAATGGGGAAAGCCTTTCGACAAAATAAAATGTAAAAATTAAAGTAACTTGTTGTAGTATTCAACAACGAGTGATTCATCAATTTCTGGTTCCATTTCGTCACGTTCTGGTAAACGTACAAGAGAACCTTCCATCTTGTTGTCGTCAAATGAAACAAATGATGGACGTGCAGTAACTGCATCTAAGGCATCCTTAACTTGTTGCAAGTTCTTTGACTTTTCCTTCAAACCGATAGTTTGACCAACTGAAACTTCGTATGAAGGGATGTCAACGCGCTTGCCGTCAACAGTGATGTGACCATGGTTAACTAATTGTCTAGCTTGTTCTCTAGTAGTAGCTAAACCAAGACGGTAAACAATGTTGTCCAAACGACGTTCAAGCAAGATCATGAAGTTAACACCGTGTTGACCTTCACGAATCTTACCAGCGCGAGCAAACAAAGTTCTAAATTGACGTTCGTTTAAGCCGTACATCCAACGTAACTTTTGCTTTTCGTGCAATTGTTGACCGTATTCTGACAAACGACCACGACTGTTAGGACCGTGTTGACCTGGAGCGTAGTTACGACGAGCGATTTCCTTACCAGTACCTGAAAGAGAAATACCTAATCTTCTTGAACGTTTCCAACTTGGACCTGTATATCTTGACATAAAAATCCTCCATAAAATTTATAATGATAATTTTTGGAGTAAAATATTACGAATAAGTTCAACATTCGTGCATCTTGGATTTACATTTTCGCCCAATGCAGCGCGGGTTACTCGTTCACTAAAGCGTTTCAAGATGTTGACGTTCTTGTCACTTATTGCTGCAAATATTTTACACGACTAGTATTATATAGGCTTCAGAATAATAAATCAAGAAATAGGACAGCTTTTTCACATCTTCAGACCATGTTTTGTTATAATTATAGTAGTTTTGGAGGATAAACGATGTCATCAATTCAAACTATTATTATAATTGCCGTTGTCATCCTTATTATAGTCGTCATTGCACTCATGCTTTGGGTCAACCGCAGGCAACTGCGTGCGATCGAAGTAATTGACGCAGCAGTCAATGAAATTGAAAAAATGCATCTCGAAGAAGACATTACGCGACTAGATAAAATGGATTTGGCCGGTGAAAGTCTAACTACATTAAATACTTGGCGCAAGAGCTACAATGAAACTTCAACTAAAAAATTGCCTCGCGTGCAACAGTTAGTTGAAGAAGCCGCCCAAGAAAACACCACTTATAAGCTCTTCAAAGCTAGAAAAAATATCAAAAAAGCTCAAGAGATAATCAAGCCAACTTTAGAAGACGCTCGCAATACTAAAGCTGTTTTTACAGAGTTACTTGAATCAAACAAAGAAAATCAAATGCAATATGATGCTTTGATTAAGGTTTATCATGAACTTAGAAAGAGTGTTTTGGCTGGTTCGTTTGAATATGGTGCGGCTATTGATCAAATTGAAGATCAACTTGCATCAATGGAAAGTGACTTTGAAGAAGCCAAGAACCTTTCTTCTCAAGGTGATCATGTTGAAGCTAAGCGCGTATTGTCTAAGATTAGAATGGCTTTAGGCGCATTGCAAAAACGCTTGCCTAAGATTAAGGAAGGAAATCATCAATTAGAGGTTGTTTTCCAAGATCAATTGCGTGAATTATCTGATGCCTACAAGAAGATGGTTTCAGAAAAGTATTACATTACTGATATAGATGTATTGAAGCGAATTAAAGAAATTCATGGTGAAATTGATGATGCGCGCAAGTTGCTTGCAGAGACTAAGGTTGATGAATTAGCCAAAGAAAATAAAAAGATCTCTGGTGAAATCGATGAACTTTATACTGCTTTGGCTAAGGAATACAAGGCTCGTCCATTTGTTGAGAAGAATCAAAATAAGATGTTGACTTTGATTGCTCATCAACAAGCCGCTTCTAAGAAACTCGTTGAAAAATTGCAACATATTGATGAAAGTTACGAATTAACTCACGGTGAACTTGAGAAGAGTAAGGAACTTGAAAAAGAAGTCAATGATATGAATCGCCAATATACCGTCGATACGCAAAGTATTGCCGACGGCAAAGGTGTTTACTCCGCAATTCAAGATTCATGGTTGCAAATGCTAGATCGTTTGCGTGAAATCGATCAAGAGCAAGCTAAGATGTCAACAGATGTTGATGGCTTGTATGATTCAGAAAACGTCGCTAACGATTCTATTAAACGTTTCAAGCAAGAAGTTTCATTAGTATATCGTCGTCTTGAGAGACGCAATTTACCAGGTAATCCAGATAGTTTTGTTCAAATGTATACCTTGGTAGTTAATGAAATTGGTCATGTCAGTGATGAATTAAGCCAAGTTAGAATTAATATGGAAAAGATTTCTAATGAATTAATTCAGATTTCTGACGATGTCGAGCGACTTAAGCGCGAAGCTGATGATATTATTAATTCTGCTAACTTAGTTGAATTAACAATGCAATATTCTAATAAGTACGCTGATAAAGATGCAATTAAGCAGGCCCAAAAGCTCGCAATGCAGCTGTACAATGAATATAACTACAAAGATGCATTAGATACCATTGCTACTGCACTTGAAAAAGTAGAACCAGGCAGCTACCAACGTCTTGAAAATGCATATTATTCAGAACAAAGAGAGTAAATAATTGAAGCTTTTAATTATTTGGGCTAAAATTTAGAAGTCAATGAACGGTCAAGCAATTGGCCGTTTTTTAATGAAGGGGTAATATTTGTGATTTATTTTGATAACAGTGCAACAACTAAGATAGATCCTCAAGTATTGGATACTTATAACAAGGTAGCAACCAATATTTGGGGCAATCCTTCCAGTTTGCATAAAATGGGGGACCGTGCTCACCAATTGCTTGAAGCATCTCGCAAGCAAATTGCTGGATTATTAGGTGTAAAACAACATGAAATTTTCTTTACCTCAGGTGGTACAGAATCAAATAATACAGCGATCAAGGGAACTGCTATTCAAAAGCGGGAATTTGGTAAGCATATCATTACTTCTAGTGTTGAACATGCTTCAGTTGCCAATAGCTTCACTGCTTTGGAAAACTTGGGCTGGCGTGTGACTCGACTTCCGGTAGATAAAGAAGGTAGAGTTAACGTTAATGATTTGAGAAATGCAATTGATTCAGATACAACGCTAGTTTCAATCATGGGTGTCAATAACGAGATTGGGACCATTCAACCAATCGATGAAATTAGTGATTTGCTTGAAAATTATCCAACGATTCAATTCCACGTTGATAACGTTCAAGCACTTGGCAAGAATATTTGGGATAAAGTCTTCACACCAAGAGTAGACTTATCTAGCTTATCTGCTCACAAGTTCCATGCACCTCGTGGTATTGGTATTCTTTATAAAAAAGAAGGCAAGATGCTTAGTCCGCTTAATGATGGTGGCGGCCAAGAAAAGGGCCTTCGTTCAGGTACCGAAAACTTACCAGCAATTGCAGGGATGGCAAAAGCAATTCGTCTTTTACTTGAAGATGAACCTGAAAAGGCTGCTAGAGAAGCTGCAATTAAGGCAAAGATTGTTGATTATTTGAAGCAAAAGCCCGGTATTGATATCTTTTCACCAGTTCAAGACAACTTTGCACCACACATTCTTTGCTTTGCCTTAGAGGGTATTCGTGGAGAAACTTTGGTGCATACGCTTGAAGATCAAGATATTTATACTTCAACTACTTCTGCTTGTGCTTCAAAGACAGCAGATGAAGCAAGCACCTTGGTTTCTATGCATATTGATGATAAGATTGCTACTAGTGCAATACGTTTGAGTTTTGATGAGACAAATACGCTTGCAGAAGCAGATGAATTTATCAAGGTCTTTGATAAGATCTACAATCATTTTGCTAAAATTAATCATTTGGGAGAGAATTAATGGAATATACAGAAGTTATGGTCCGTTATGGGGAACTCTCAACTAAGGGGAAGAACAGAAAAGACTTTATCAATCGTTTAGCTACTAACGTTGAAAGAGTCTTGAAGGATTTCCCTCAAATTGAATTTCACCCACGGCACGACCGGATGCACATCATTTTGAATGGTGCACCATTTACTGAAGTTGATAAGCGACTTAAAAAGGTTTTTGGTATTCAAACCTACTCACCAGCTATTAAAGTTCCTAAGACTTTAGAGGATATTAAGAAAACCTCTTTGGAATTAATGAATGAAACTTTTAAGCCTGGCATGACTTTTAAGGTTAATACTAAGCGTAGTGATCACAAGTTTGAATATGATACTAACCAACTTAACAATTTGATTGGTGATTATTTATTCGATCATATCGACCACTTGAAGGCTGAAATGAAGCACCCTGATTTAGTACTTAGAATCGAAGTGCGTCAAGATGCTGTTTATATTTCTAACCAATTGCTTCACGGTATTGGCGGGATGCCTGTTGGTACTGCTGGTAAAGCTGTAATGATGCTTAGTGGTGGTATTGATTCACCAGTTGCTTCATACCTTGCAATGAAGCGTGGGGTTGATATTGAAATGGTGCACTTCTTCAGTCCACCTTACACTACTGAAAAAGCTTTAGCTAAGGCTAAGGAATTAACTGGTATTTTGGCAAACTATGCAGGTAAGATTAACTTTATCGCTGTGCCATTTGCTGAAATTCAGGAAACTATTAAGGAAAAATTGCCAGAAGGTTACTTGATGACTGTACAACGTCGCTTCATGTTGCAACTTGCAGACCGTATTCGTGCTAAGCGCGGTGGTCTTGCAATCTTTAACGGTGAATCTGTTGGTCAAGTTGCTTCACAGACTTTGCAATCAATGGTTGCTATTAATGATGTAACTACCACGCCAGTTATTCGTCCAGTTGCTACAATGGATAAGACTGAAATTATTAAATTGGCAGAAAATATTGGTACTTTTGATCTTTCAATTCAACCATTTGAAGATTGTTGTACGATTTTTGCTCCACCACGTCCTAAGACTAAGCCAAAGCTTGATAAGGCTCGTGAATATGAAGCTCGTCTTGATGTTGAAGGCTTGATTCAAAGAGCGATGGATGGAATTGAAGTAATGCCAATTTATCCAAATGAAAAATTTATCAACGATAAGATCGAAGAAGATCAAGATTTGTTGTAAAAAGTTATGCCGACAGAATGATCTGTTGGCATTTTTTGTAGAAAAAGGTAAAAACAGTGAAGATCGGAAAATCACTAAGAGAAACTAGATTGGCAGCTGGTGTTGTTTCGGAATCGTTTTATTCTAAAGTAGAACGTGGGATTCATAATATAGATGCAGATACTTTGGTTAAACTTTTAAAAGCTAGAAAAATTAATCCTGTAGGTTTCTTTAAACAGGCGATTGACATAGCTGGTAATGAGAAAAATACAGCAAGTAACCGATAATATTTAAAACAATGCATGCAACTAATTCCAGAGATTTGCAAGAATGGCAGCAAGTATTTGAAGAATATAAAGAAAGCAAAGAAAAGGGCGTTGAATACACGCAATGGGTGAGCAATAAGAAATTACATAGACCATACTTTAAAAAATGAAAATGACTTGAATTGAAATGATTCTAAGTCATTTTTTTATGATATCTACGACTCTCTTAACTTCTTACTTTTAAGTAGGAAGTGTTTTATTTTAGAAATTACATTAAAAAATCAAAAATAAAAGTGTATCTGCAAGAAAAAAAGGAGACCGTAAAATATTTTGTGTAAGGATGAATGATTCCTTAAATTAATTTCTTAAAACATTAGAAAAAGGAGTTCCTTTCTCGTATGA